>ENA-OQJX01000194-OQJX01000194.1-human-gut-metagenome-genome-assembly--contig:-NODE-194-length-40354-cov-9.661521_pt1 | contig 40354 bp, 35 predicted proteins | sample MGYA00242615_ERZ504782 | MGnify/ENA primary metagenome ERZ504782 (study PRJEB26092, sample SAMD00036354) | human gut metagenome | host: Homo sapiens | study: EMG produced TPA metagenomics assembly of... | reverse complement strand
GCGGGTGCCGTCGAACAGAGCCTGGTTGGCGGCGAGGGCGGCGGAGACTTTCTTCTCGTCCTCGGTGGCGTCGGCCAGGGCGGCGACTTCCTTGAGCTCGTCGAGCTTCTGGACGGCGAACGCGAAGTGCTTGAGTCTTCGGCCGGGATGCCGGTCTCGCCTTCGGTGCTGAACGGCACGTGCAGCAGGGAGGATGCGGTGGAGACGGCCACGTTGGCGGTGACCTGCTTCAGGCATCGACCAGGCCGAGGGAGGTGGCGTAGTTGTTGCGCCAGATGTTGCGGCCGTTGATCACGCCGGCGAAGATGATGGTGTTGGAGGCCACGCCGTACTTGGCGACGGCCTCGAGGTTCTCCTCGCGGCCTTCGTTGAGGTCCAGGCCGATGCCGTCGAAGCCGAGCAGGTTGACGGTCTCGTACACGTCGGCGATGTGGCCGAAGTAGGTGTTGAGCAGCACCTTGACGTTGCCCTTGGCGGACAGGATCTTGGTGTACAGGGTCTTGAAGAGTTCAACATCGCCCGGCTCCTTGTCGAGCACGAGGTACGGCTCATCAAGCTGGACCCATGCGGCACCGAGTTCGTTGAATTTGGCGAGCACTTCGACGTAGACGGCGGCCACGGCGTTGACCAGGCCCTTGTCGAGCTCGAGCTCGGTGGCTTCCGGAGTGCGGGCGAGCTTCAGGAACGTGTACGGGCCGATGAACACGGGCTTGGTGTCGATGCCCAGCGCCTTGGCCTCGTTGAACTCGTCGAACGGCTTGGTGGAGTTGAGCTTGATCTCCGCGGCCGACTCGACTTCAGGCACCAGATAATGGTAGTTGGTGGTGAACCACTTCTTCATCGGCAGGGCGGTCACGTCGCCCTTGTCGCCCTGGTAGCCGCGGGCCATGGCGAAGAGCGTGTCCTCCTGGTTATCGAAGGCGAGACGCTCGTAACGCTTCGGAATCACGTTGAGGAGGATGGCGGTGTCCAGCATCTGATCGTAGTAGCTGAAGTCGTTGCTGGGAATGAGGTCGATGCCGGCGGCCTGCTGCAGCTTCCAGTGCTTGGCGCGCAGTTCGACGGCGGTGGCCTTGACGATGGCCAGGTCGTTGGCGCCCTTCCAGTAGCTTCGATGATCTTCTTCAGTTCGCGGTTCTGCCCGATGCGGGGAAAGCCGGAGACGGAAGTCAGAGTGGACATGAATCCTCCAATGTAAGCGTTCGTAACCCGACTTAGGGTAGCAAAACGCCCGGATTCACAGCTTATAAATGATCGTAGAGTGTCGTTATAGATGGAACTTATAGCATCATGTACTGGCCTCGCGTCATCGCGTAAAGCCGAGACTACACCTCATGCCGGAAAACACGAACGGTCCGCCAGATTGCTGGCGGACTTGCCTCATCATCACCGGTGGCACCGGACCATGGAAACCAGCCGACGCGATGGAATCAGTCGAAGTCCTTCGCATTGATGACGGCGAGCAGTTCGCCACTGTGCACCTGCCATTCATCGAACGGCTTATCTGAGCCCATAATCACGATGGAGGACGGCGAAAGACCCAGATTCAGCAGATCAAGACGTTCCGAATCGGAGTCGGCAGAGGCGAGCCATTGCGCGCTGATGGACACGGTAGGCTCATGACCGACGATCATGAACACATGGGTCTTGTCCTTGACGTGGGCGAGTTCGTCGAACACGGCCTGCACTCCCCCGTCATACAGCTGATGCGATAATCGACGATCGGCTTGTCACCGAACGTCTTGAGCATGCGATCCAGCGTCTGCCGGGTGCGGGTGGCGGACGAGCAGGAAATCCGGTCGGGCACCAATCCCAGCGCTTCGACACCCTTGCCCACGGCTTTGGCCTGTTTGAGGCCTTTCTCGGTGAGCTCACGCTCGACATCGCCCTTGTCTCCGAACGGCTCAGCTTGGCATGCCTCATGATGATGAGGACATGGTCATATTCCTTGGCTGCCTTGGCGACCTTGTTCAGCTTGATGCCCATCCGTGGCTCCCTTCACGAACCGCTGCTCGGCCCTGTATTGCTTCCAGTATAGGGCCGTCGAAACGGCCGGCGACCCATCATTCGGCGCTTATTCGTCGGTGTCGGCGAGCCGGCCGACCTGACGGTCGAGATCGCGCAGCACCTTACGTAGTTTGTGATCGGAGATATCACGCAGTTCCAGCTCTTCGATCTGGCTTCGCGCTGCTCTTCGGTGAGGGAGTCGATGTCGGTGGACGTGTCCTTGGTCACGCGGTCGCGTTTGCGCAGTGCCTCGAAGCCGGGGGCCATGGCGCGCGAAACGACAAGGAAACCAGTGTGTCCGATCATCTGATGGTCGGGGCGTACGGCGAGGCCTTGGGCCTTCCATGTGCGTTCGAGGGTTTCCTGGATCTGCGGTTCGGTCCAGCAGCCGGCCGTGCGCAGGGCTTCGGCCAGTCGGCTCATCTGCGTGGTGGTGGTTACGTAGCTGACCAACACGCCGCCGGGGGCGATCACGCGATAGGCCTGTTCGAGCCTGTTCCACGGATCGAGCATGTCGAGCATGATACGGTCGAACCAATGTTCGGGCAGTTCGGCGGCCACGGAATCGAAGTCGCCGGTTTTGAGGTCCCACCATTGCGGCTGCTCGCCGTAGTACAGCGTGGCATTGGCCTGGGCCACCTTGGCGAATTCGGGGCGCAGCTCGATGGTGGTCAGGTGGCCATCCTGTCCTACGGCGTCCAGCAGGTTGACGCTCATCGCCCCCGAGCCGGCGCCGGATTCCAGCACGCGCATGCCGGAGCGAATGTCGCCAAGCTGGATGACCTGGGCGATGTCTTTCGGATACATGATCTGCGCGCCACGCGGCATGGAGAGCACGTAGTCGGCCAGACGTGGGCGCATCACCGCATACTCCCAGCCGCCGATGGCGCGCGAGGACTTCCACGGCTTGTTCCTGTCCTTTTCGGGGTAGACCTGATTGACCTGCGCCTCTCGTTTGGCGTGTACGGTGAGGATGACCGTGCCTTCGATCCTGCCGATCACATCATCGTGCAGAATCAAGCCATGCTCGGTTTGTGTGGAGCCGCCGGCAACCAGCTGATCGGTGATCTTCTTGCCCTTGCGGTCGGTGAACTGCACCTTCTCGCCTGCGGTCAGCGCCCCGCGCCTCGGCCCATGATTGCTCCTTGCGTGTTCTTGGTCGGTCAAACGATACAAGTCTAATGCATGTAAGCTCGTTGAGTGAGGTGATGACGATGCGACTGCAGATGACGAGCCGAATCAATGCCGGCGGCGACGACCCGATTTTCTTGATGTTTCACGGGTATGGCAACGATGAGAGCGAAATGGTGCGGATTCTCAACGCTGTATATGCGCCGGCACGGTTCCATACGGATTTATCACTTTCGTCCGCTCCCATTGGTTCCTCTGATTTCGCTGATTCCGACTACTCAGTCAATCACGCTGAATCCGCACATGGTGAGACCGGGCCGAGTTACATCTCATTCCGCGCCACCTATCCAAGGCCTTACATGGGCGGCAATTACTGGTATCCGGACGGCTGCGGCGTGGAGGAACGGCAACGAGAATGCGCGGCGGTCGGCGAAGCGGTGACCTCGTTGCTGGACGCCTCGGCGTTTGCAAACCGTAAGAAGATTCTTATCGGGTTCTCCCAAGGCGGCTACCTGTCGTACCGTCTGGTCAAGGCGTATCCGACCGTGTTCGATTCGGCGATTCTGCTCAGCCTTCGTTCATGGGCGAGGAGCAGGCGGCGCTTGACTCCCTTACCCGATTCTTTCTGGCCTATGGCGCGTATGACCGCACAATCCCCGCGCCCGACCAGCAGACGGCCCATCAGGTCCTTGAACGGGCCGGGCTTCTGACCTATCGCGAGTATCCCGACATGGCTCACGCCATTTGCGACGAGGAAATTGCTGATATTCGTGATTTTCTGCGCGCAATATGATGTCGGCATAGCCCGATATTGGACATCTCCGTTCAAAGGGGTACATTTGGCCTCTTGCGGAATGCCATCTCCGCTCAAAGGGGTACCGAGCCAAGTGGAAGCAGCTCAGAGACGGCGGAATGGCGTTGGTGTCTGACCGATTATACTCATGGTTTCGCGAACAAAGTACCTCTTCGAAGGCAGTTACCATTCTGCAAAGCGCCGAATGTACCTCTCTGAACCGAGTTACCGGCGTTTTAATCCGCAACACACGTTTCGAGGGGCTGATCTGAACCGTTCCGGAGGTCTACTTCCGTTTCAAGGGGCTGGTCATCCTCCGGACGAAGCATAATAACAGCCTCATGCCCACGTCATTCCGCCGTTTTTGCCCTCCATCTACTTGGGCATCAGCCCTTGAAACGGAGATAGACCTCCGGAAAGCACGCAATCAGCCCTTGAAGCTGGAGTAGCCCATTGGCTGCACCCATCCCGAGCCCATTCATCTCGAAACAGCCCCGCAACAGGGTCAATTCCCCTGCCGACTGATGCCGTCCTTATGTCCGGTGGCTTTGAATGGTGTGGCGCGGGATACGGTATTCGCCGCTGCCTGTCGGGACTTGCCCTTAGCCGCAACGATTTTCGCAACGATTTCGGATTCGAGGAATTTCCCTGTTTCCGTCTTATCGCTGGAGCCGTGTTGACTGCCCTCTCCGACATTGATGCCTTTGGCACGCAGGGCACGCGCCCACCGCTCATCCATCGTGTTCCTCACACATCCCATTCCGGCTTCCATGTGTACTGCATGTCGTAGGCACTCGACCAGAACATGTATTCGTTCTGCACGCCGGTCACGAAGACGTCCACGAGTTCGTCCTTGCGTTCTGCGCTCAGGTGTTCGGTCAACTGCTCGATATGTTCGATCAGCCATGCGGAGCTGCTCCAGAACTCCTCGGTTTTGTACATGTCCACCCAGCTCTTGTACGGGTTGGAATCAAGCGTGTCCGTGAATTCGGCGGCGAGACGCTGCCCGTAGTCGGCGTACACCCATGCGCAGGGCAGCACGGCCACGAGAACATCGACTAAAGGATTGCCATATGCGATCGAAAGGATGTTCGACGTGTAGGCGCGGGCGAACGCGGACTGACGAACCGAGTTCATTTCCTGCTCGCTGATGCCGTAGCTTGCCATGTATTTGCGGTGCATCGCGGACTCCACATTGAAGATACCGTTCTGCACGTCGGCCATGAACCGCATGACTTCGGGATCCTGGGTTTTGGTGAGGGCCAGAGCGTGGACCTTGGCGTAGTCGTTTAGGTAACGGTAGTCCTGCAGCAGATAGAATGCGAAGCGCTCGCGATCGAGCGTCCCGTTGCCCAGCTCGCGCAGGAACGGCTGCCGGTATCCCTCCTCCCAGACCAAGTTGGCGGCCTCGCGCAGTCGTTGCGCGAACGGCGGCAGATGGTCCAAGGTGATCGGGCCGAACGCGGCGGCGTCAAAAGTCATCATTTGCTCCCTCCGATGGTGTTGGCCAACAGGCTCCATGGGTCAGGCCTTATGCCTTTTCTCAACCCGCATGTCGGCGATTGATTCGGTCTCGGCGCGAATGGCACCGTACCGGCTCGGCTGGTATCGGCTTGGTTCACGGGTTCCCCTGCAATGCGCCTTATTATGGCAACACGAACAGACACGGGCCGATGGCCATCCTTGCGACTCCTCACATGGCGCTTATGGACTTAGGATGGAGTCATTCGTAATGTCCTTGCACCGGTTGCGGCAAGGACAGCACCGCAGGAGGACCGTCAATGAAGTATTTCACCACCGATACGCATTTCGGGCATCCGCTGGTCACCGTGCTACGAGGTTTTACGACATTCGATCCAACGCGCTCAAGCTATGAGGAAATACTGCGCGCGCATGGGCGCAAAGCCGCTGAGGATTGGGCCAAGGAGACGACGCTGGACTCGGGGCCGACGTTCCGCACGGCAGCCGATACGGATGCTCACGACAAAGCGATCGTGGACAATATCAATGCGATGGTCGGGCCGGACGATGAGTTGTGGATTCTGGGCGACATTGGTTTTCGCACGTCACTGACGCATTTGAAGAACTGTCTACGCGCGCTCAATTGCAAGCATTTGCATGGTGTGATCGGCAATCACGATGATTGGTGGCTTGAAGATCGGCCCGCACTCAACCTGTTCGAGAGCCTTGAGCCGAACGATACGGTCGAAATCGAAGGACTTGGCATAGTGAATCTGTCCCACTTCCCATATCGGGAGGATTTGTCGTACAGCTGGCCCAACGATGTGGCAAAGTTCAGCGGTAAGGCCCTGCCGTTTGACGGTCGCAAGCTGCTGTATGGTCACACGCATCAGCTTTCGCCAGATGGGGCCCGTCCGGAGGCTCTGAACGTCGGATTGGATGCATGGGACTTGATGCCGGTGAGCGAGGCGCAGGTTATCGATTGGTTCCGCGAACATGACGATGGCAGCGCATCGGCTAGCCCGACAGGTCAAGCACCGTCACTTGATATGCCGTCGTTCTAAAGAATAAAGGGATAGCAGTCATGCCACTGCGAATTGTGCATCAGGACATCACCACCATGCAGGTGGATGCGATTGTTAACGCGGCGAACACGCGGTTGTTGATGGGCGGCGGCGTGTGCGGCGCGATTTTCCGTGCGGCGGGAGCTCGGGATATGCAGGAGGCCTGTGACCGACTTTCCCCTATTCTCACCGGTTGCGCGGTAGCGACACCAGGCTTCGCATTGTCCGCCCGATACGTGATTCACACCGCCGGCCCGATTTGGCAGGGCGGTGATGCCGGTGAGGAACAACTGCTGCGCGCCTGTTATCGCAATTCGATGGAGCTTGCTGTGTCGCTCGGCTGCGGAAGCATCGCATTCCCGCTGATTTCCGCCGGGATTTACGGCTATCCGCGGGATGCAGCGCTCGCGGTAGCTAGGGATGAGATACACGCGTTTCTCGCCACCAACAATCGCAATCATTCAGGCGGACAGTCCGAGCAGGGCGTAGGAGACTCCGATTGTTCCGTATTTCTGGCGTTGTATCGGCAGTCGAGCGATCATCAGCGATCGGCCTCGTATCATCTGTATGATGTCCTGTATTGCAACAGAACCAGGGGGATTCCATGCAGACCATCGACTCATCCAAAGCCGCCGAAAACGTCACTGGTTCGGACGGTGCCATCCATATTCCATCTAATCCCACGCTTGCCGGGCTGGCCTCGCTGACCCGCAACGTGGCGTACAAGACCGGGGCCGATGATCTGGTAATGGATATCATCGCCCCGCAATCCACCGGCGATGACGATAACCGCCGCTACCCCACCGTGATATTCGTGCAAGGCAGCGCCTGGACCACGCCGCATCGCGACTACGAGATCCCGCAACTCTCGGCTTTGGCCCGCGAAGGCTTTGTGGTGGCTACGGTGAATCATCGCGATGCTCGAGCGATCCCCACGACGTGTTCCCCGCATATCTCGAGGACGTAAAAGCAGCCATCCGCTATCTCAGGGCAAACGCACGTCAATGGCACGTGGACCCGACCGTCTCGGCATCTGGGGCACGTCGTCCGGCGGCAACACGTCACTGTTGGTGGGGCTGACCGCCGACGATCCGCGGTATGAGGACGGCACCAATGCCGATGAGAGCGATGCGGTGAAGTACGTGGTCAGTTGCTTCCCGCCCACCGACATGCTTGAAGCTGTCGACGCATTCGACGATGAGACCAATCCATTCCGGCTGTATTATTTCGGCCCATTCGCGGCCGTGGTGGGCGCGACCCATGAGACCGGCATCAATGCCGAGGTCCGTCAGCGTGCGGCTGACATGAGTCCCTACCTGCAGGTGCGGGACGGCCGGCAGTATCCACCGATGCTCCTGTTGCACGGCACCGCCGACACCGTGGTCCCCTACCATCAGTCCGTCAAGATGCGCGACCGACTGGTCGAGTACGACGTGGACGCACAACTGGTCCTGGTCGACGGCGCCGAACATGAGTACGATTTCTGGAGTCAGCAGGTCTTCGACGTGATTTTCGATTTCATTCGTGAGCAGAGCTGAACGATAAGGGCACACGGGCGCGTCCTTTTTATAGGTTGCCGAGTTCTCTTTTAGCCAATTTTGTTGGAGCCCCTATCTGCGCGAACATACCATACAGTTCTAGACTGTGTTCTAGGACTGTCAATCGGCAATGTGTATGAAGCGTGATGTGATGGGTCAGACGGCGATTGATGGAGTTGAGGGACTTAATAGGGCCGGTGAACTCGGTGAACTCGGCAGATTTAGCCGTTCGCGGCAGCTGATGTGGGGTCATGCACTGTATCTGATTTGGTGGTGTATTTTCTTCCGCCCGAATGCGCAGGTCAAAGGCGGCGCGCTGCGCGTATTCGGTATTGCGTGCATTCTTGTGGCCGCGGTGGCGAGCATCGTCGGAGTAGTGTTAGAATGTTTTGGCATAAGTAAGTTACTTATGCACGCGGCCGATTTCCTCTTTGAGTGCATACCGTCTCGGGTACTTTGCCATGATCTCCTTGGCGAGAGCTTGGCTTGGTCGAGTCCGAAAACGTTGCGATATTGCTCGATCCACATGGCAACGAATCGTTATTCGTTGCGATTTCCCTGTTACGGATCGCGATCCAGCGGCAGCTGCTTTCTGATCAGTCGTTCTGCTTCCGCGCTGTGATTGAGGCTGATGGGCTTGAGCAAGTCACGCAGAAGTTCCGGCCGCTGCCCGGCTAAGGTCAAGGCTCATCGGATAGGCGCTCTTCAGTCATGAGTCGTGCAAGGACTTTCCCACCGAAATCATGCTCATGATAGTTGCGCAGGATGTTCTGAACGCTTTGAGGCCAGCCCGATTTGTCGACCATCGATTTGAGGATGGGAATGCAACGTTCGTCCGCCACTGAATCACTGTGAGCGACGTAGTACTCATATAATTGTTTGATGCCGTTCTCATCGTTCAGTCGTTCATAGCAGGCCTCCAGCATGGTAAGCTCGCCATGCGGCAGTTGAACGGTGAGCTCCCAATACCCCGCATGCTTTTGCGCGGCATCCCAATCGTAATCGGTCAGGTTCGTTCGATGGCCGTCAATGGAATCCCCTTCTTGTCATGAAGGAATTGTTGGGCAACATTCAATGTGGACTGCGCATAGGTGCGGCACATGAACGAGGTCGTGCCGATCTCGCGGGGCTGATGCTCCATCTGTTCTATGTCCGCCGTACCTCGTGCGTGAATATCCGCGAATGGGATGACGCATTCCAGCGGCGTGTGCGGCCAAAACAGCATCTCGATCATAGGGGTATCACGTATGAATCCCAACGCTGCAATCAGCATCTGCTGCGCTTGCTCGCCTGTAACGATTGGTGCCGCGGCATACGTATAAGCGAGGATCCGCTCATTGAGGTGTTCGATATATGTCTGTAGCGTACCCTCTTCATCATCGACTTGTCTCGCGAACCACACTGTTTTTCGCAAAGCCGCGCACATGCGTCTCATGGCCAGCGGATAGTCGTTCGATTGTTCTGCTTCCTCGAATACGGCCATCACGCCGTTTATGGCGGCATCTCCCCATTTGAATTTCCAGCCGTAGTCCTTGCCGAGATGTCGCGCATGGGAGATTCCATGACGCGATCCACGGTGCTTTCGGGCATCAATGGTTCCATGCCGCTCGCGATTGCCGGATTCGCAGTCACGATGGCATTGATTTTGTCCTGATTCCAAACCAGATAGAAATGCTGAGCGGGCGTCCACCGTTCTGATTTGCGCAGTCCCACTCGTTCTCGAATATGTTGCAGCACTCGATTGAACACTTCAGGTTTCGATGCGAGAGGATTTGCTGCTACGGGTATGTCTGGCCGAGAGTCGTCCTGCTTTGCAATCATCGCATCGTGTGTCACGTTCTGCTGATGATTACCGCCGTGTTTGTAATCACGCAACGTCAAGAGCACCGCACCAATATGCTTGCAGTATCCGTCATGGTCGTAGGGGCAGGTGCAGGATGCGAACACGATATCGTTGTCACGAAGTCGAATATCGACATCGTAGAGTTCAGAACCGTGCACTTCGGCGTGGAATAGTCCGGCCGACACTTCCTCTAACCCACCGATCCTATGCTCGTCCACGTAATCATATGCTCGTTCCAGGCTGCGGGAGGTCATCTCCTCTTCGAACTCGTCGAAATGGGCAGTCATGACGGGCCTCCTAATGATTGGTCATACATTACGGTGTGGGACGTAGTAGCCTAATGCAGTTCGGCTATCATCTGTTCAGCATCACCCATGCAACATCATGTCACGGTGCTTGTGCCAACGGAACAGACGCTCACGATGGCGGTTCAGCGTGAAACGATCCCACATCTGGTCCTCGGCCCACTCAACCGTGCCATCATGTTCTTCATCTTCGGGATTGCCCAAGGTATCAAGGAACCGCTCGAACCCATACGCCCCGCCGACATCCTCCGGAGGCGCATCCCCCGCCCCATCCCAAAGCTGAGGATCCGCAACGTGCACGCTGCGTAGGTACGCAGCAGCTTAATATCATGGATCCAATCGTCACCATAATCGTAGTAATAGCGAGCGGTACGCGCCTTGGGAAACACGTCGCCCAGCTCGGTTTCCGAAGCAATGCGAACTTCCGGCAACGGCTCCACCGGCATATATTGTTCGTATTTCGCCTCATGGTATGAGGGCTCTTCTCCCCACAATTCTTCCACTTGCACCTGCTTCCCATTCGGAAATGTGGCGCAGAAGCAGAACAGATGCTCGCCGTACCACATAAAGCATTCCTGCAATACCGCATGCAAATCGAAGAACGTCAATGATGCCGGCACCAGAATCTCCCGCCAGCATTCACGCCCGTCAAGGTGCAAAGTGACTCGGAAACGAAATGCCGTGTTGCCATTGCCTGCCATGAAGACTCCCTTATCAACGATGAAGTTATTATCACCGTAACAGAGTCTGGGGCAAACCACTGCGTTACGAATCTGATTCGCGCCCTCAGAAAAGGCCGAATCATCTGTTCAATCTCCGTGTCCTGTGGAAAAGACTCTAACAATAACCGGTACTGTTCATCATCAGCAAGTCCAATATGCCATGTGACCAGGTGCGGGACACTCATGTGATCAGTCGCTATGGTGGTGAGACGTGACTTCGGTTCGTACCGTCGAGCAGACGCGAATGGGGATAGCCGCGCCGCTCGTGTCCAATATCGGCTGGGGCGTGCTGCCGCTGTACTGGCGCACGCTGTCCAGTATGAATGCCATCAGCGTGCTCGCGTATCGTTTGGTCGCCACGTTGGCGGCCATGGTCGCGCTGTTGGTGGCGTTCTCCGGCCTGCCCACCGCGATTCCGCTGGCCACGTTCTCCTACGGCGTGCAGCACAGCCATTACCTGACCGTGAGTTTCATCCAATATCTCAACCCGCTGATCCAGTTCTGTGTGGCCGTGCTCCTGCTGCACGAGCCGATGCGCGCGCAGGGCTATGCGGCGTTCATGGTGATTTGGGTCGCGATCGCGGTGTATTCGTTCGGCGCGATTCGGGCGTATTGGGAGCGGCTGAAGCCCTATGCTCGTTAAGCGCTTCCTCAACTCCCCTCCCCGAGGGGAGCTGTCGCCGTAGGCGACTGAGGGGAGGTCGACACGGCAAACAGCAGAAACCTCGCTCCCGACCAAAGCCACAAGCACCACTCACGAAGCAAGCTTGTACAAGTTCTCCTTAAATTCCCGCTCACTCCACTTAATGGGATACGCATTGTACTTTTCCAAAGCGGTTATTAGCTGATTGTCAATGCGCCGATCCGAATCATTGAGGAAAACAACCAAATTTGCCATGCACTAACGCCAAGTGCACCAATGCCGCCAATTGTACTTATAATGCACAAATCGCCTGAACCGCATCCGTCCAATTCATCATTGTCTTTCTTCTTACCTCCTGAGACCTAAATCAACTCATTTCTCATCAATTCGCCTATACGTGACCTTGCATTCCTTAACGCGGCGAAGCTGCTGGTGGCGCAACAATGGGTTAAGCCAGTCTCCATCAATGAACTTCTGGAAGATGTCAAGCCCGCGGCCGGGAAGAATCTGCCAATCGGTATCCGAAGTAATGGAACGGTCGTGCAAAGTGTCTCTGAATTCGTAGGTGAGGTTCACGCCCAGCTGTGAGAACGTCGATGCCAATTCGTTCAAACCATTTAGCTGCGCTTCCACGAATCCAGCTCATTATGCCCGGTCACCAGATGAACGGCTACATCCTCATCGGGATTTTTGCATCTCAGCAGCATTTCCAAGAACTCAGCCAGATTACGCAGCTGGTACGGCTTACGCACATACGCATCTTCTACAACGATTTTCTTTGCCCCGGCCAAGTAGGGACCGAATAATCCGAAATACGTGATTCCACGTTGGTTCTCGACCAGTTCCCGCTGCTTTCCGTCGGCCTTTGCTGCAAGACGCTCGACCGGCGTCAACATCACCGCTTCTTGATGCCGCGCTACAGGCAAGGCATCGGCATTCTCAGAGGCACCAGCTTCTCCCTCGTTACCCTCAATTGCCACGGCATCATCGGCAACAGGCGCTTCCGCCTCGCTTATCTTCCGAGTTCTCAACTACACGCCCACGCCAATACAACTGCGGGTAGTCAAGCTCCTCCAACGTCTGCACGGCGACTACTTCACCGTCGCTCGCACGCTTGTAGGTAAACTCGACTTCCTCCATGGTGGAGTCGATGCGGCACAGCTGATCCTTGACGCGTTTGCGGCCCTCGATGGCGCAACGCAGCAACGGCTCCATCTGTTCAGGAGAAGCATTGCCGTCCGGATAAATAAGCTTCATCAATCCGGAGAACGTCTTTTTGATACCATCCTTATCTCGCGTGGACAGCGTGGAAGACAGCTCGAAATACTTTTCGAACCGGTCGCTGTAATCGGCATCACGAAGGTTGTGCAGAATCTCCGCCAGATAGTCGACAACGAAACCGAATCCGCTGGTGAACATCTCGGAACGGATCTGTTCGAACTCCCAACCCGGCAGATAGAAGTGAATACGATCCAGGAATGCCGGATCGTGATACTGTTTCGGCAGTTCCTCGAACAGGTCGGAGTTTTTCAGCATGTACGGCACGTTATGCGAGGTGTTGCCTACGAACGCCATGCTCGCCTCGCCTTGGAACGTCTCGACGCCACGGGAGAACGACTTGTTGGCCATGTAGTTCTTCATGATGTCCACCAAGTCCCGGCCGGCCTTCTTGGCCTTGCCTGCGAACTCGTCGAACGCCACCGTATCCCAATAGCCCACAAGCCCCAGATGTCCGTTGGAATTGTTCACGAACAGTTTGGCCACTGTCACTTCCCCGCCGGATATGAGCATGCCGTGCGGCGAGAATTCCGAGTAGATGTGCGACTTGCCGGTGCCTTTCGGCCCGAGTTCGACCAGATTGTAGTTTCGTTCCACAAACGGCACCATGCGTACCAGATGCAGCAGTTTAGCCCGGTCGGAGAATAGATCGGAATTGAACCCAATGGATTGCATCAGCAGATCGATCCACTCGCCGTCGGTGAATTGCGAACGTTGCTGCATGTAGTTTTCGCGATCATCGCGCGACATCTGCACAGGCTTGAGCTGTAGCAACTGCATGGCACTTCGCGCGGGTCGCCGGAATATGCGTAACCGATCTGACACATGCACCAGATGCCCGTCACCAGCAGTTTCGGATAAGCCTTTACAAGGCTTGGATCGACAATGACCTGGCTGATGCCGAGATTGGAGAATGTCGCCTCATACAGGTCGGTCTTCTCGTTAAGGGCCACCTGTACACGGTCGATAATCCTATGGCTGCCTTTCTCGCGAATTTTCGACTGGATAAGATTGGCTTCCTCGCGATGCACATAGTTGTTTGTAAGAATGGCACGCACTCGATCCACACCCGACTCGATACTGGCCTGGTCGGTGTTCGTGGCATACGCGCTGAGCAGGAACTCGAGCACATATGAGGGCACCAACGCATTGCCCTTGACCTTGTTCACCAGATCCTTGCGGACGGTGACCCCGGGGAACAGGTCGGTGGTCTTGACATCCAACGCGCTCAGGGAATTCCCATCCGTGTTGTGTTCAGGACTTTCAATCCAACCGTTCTGGCTCATACCCTGTTCATTCATTGTGTTACCCCTTACGGTCGCTTTCCTCTGTGCTCATCCAATTCAGTCGAAGAATCCGGCGTCGTCGGCCACCACGCCCTGTTTGAAGAAGTATCGTGCCTTCTGGTCAAGCATGACCAGCACATTTGACCCATCTGTCTTCTCACGCAGGCGCAGTTCGATATTCGTTCCATTGAATCGTTCCGCGTCACTGGTCAGCATGAGCGTAGCCGTCACATGGCGTTCGCTTTTCTCCTGCCCGATCAGATCGAAGGCGACCGGTGTCTCATTGGAGATGAGCACATCATTACCTGCCGTATCGCGCCCCCACAATCCGGCCAATACGGTACGTGCGCGGATTTTTCCTCCAACGGGCTCGTTCTGGAAGAATTCCACAGTCAACTGTCTGCTGGAAAGCCTGTCGGTTCGTTGCAGAATAGTGAATTCTACAGCCCTCACATCGTCGGCCGCGGAACGCCCCTTACTGACATGCAGCACAGGAACGACGATTTCCTGCAATGCTGCTCCTCCATGCACATACTTCACACCGGCGCCCTGCATGCGCAAGCGCATGATGGAGTTCGGCACTTGGATGCTTATGCCTTCATTCCGAGGATCGTCCATTCCTATCTGTGTGGCGTTGAATGTCACGAACGCGCGACCCGGAGCAAGATTGGATCCGATGGAGAATCGCCGCTTTCTCACCCATACTGCATCGCCCTTAGCTGTTCGCTCAACCATTCTGTACTGTCCAGATCTCGGTCCTGATAGAGGAATCCGTGATCCGCAGTGATGATCATGTTATGAACGTTGCCGCTGGTAAGTTTTTTTACTACTTCGCCCAGTTCCTTGAACGTCTTCTCGCATGCGTCCACTGTTTCCGATTCCGTTTTCTCCGTATCACCGGTGGCGTCGATATGGTTGTGATACACATACAGCACGTTGCAGGATTTATATAGTTCTTTGATTTCGCTGACTTTCAGCTTTGTCAAATCGTCATATCTAATCGCTTTGCCGCCTACGGCCGAAAGAATGGCGGTGCGCGCTTCGATTCCTTTGGCGCTGCGTCCATCAGCCAGAACATACAAACGGTCTTTGCTGTCGAATTCGAGCGAGCCGTGCGGCAGCAACGCCGCCATGCCAAGTTGCGTATAGGATGGCAGAACGCTGTATTGCATGTTCAGTTTCGTACTGAAACGGCTTTCCCTGTCGATGCGTTCGGACAGTTCCTGCGCAACTTCGTAACGTAGCGCATCGGAAATGATCACGGCGATTTTTCTGCCGGCCTTCAAGGTCGGCGCGATTTCACGTTCATAGAAATTGGTTTGCGCGTCCATGTCTACGAACTTCCATTGGCTAAGCGTATCGACTTGTTTTTGCCATGCCTGGCCCAGATCCTGCTGATATGCCTCATAGGCGCTTTGCAGGTCATTGTCCACACCCACCGCATCCGGGTTGGCGCGATGCCATGCGAGCACATATCTTCTGTATGCGCCATCGGCCTTGTATAGCTTTTCGGCATACAGCTTCATCCCTTGTTCCGGTGAGCTGATGGTGCTGATGAGTTCACCGCATTCAGTTAGAACGGCACGGAGCCTGCTTGCTGCGGCAATGCACTCATATTGGTCGGTATATTCTGCATACCAGAGCTTTTGCTTGCGCCCATTGATGATCCGTTGCACTTGGTCGTCTGTAATGGACTGCGAACCCAACCGTTCGAACAGCTTGTTGACGATCATCTCGTCCACGTCGCGGAACAGGTCCCGGTCGGCAAGCTCCTCCACACTCATATCGGCGATTCGAGTGGACAGTTGCAATTCTTCCACGGCGTCCTCGGAAAGATTCTGCAGTACCGTGCGCATGTCGATGTTCTTATACCAGTCGTCCCAGTCGCGAATAATGTTCGCATAAGTGGAGACGGCGTTCCTGCCATCGGAGAATCCATTCCATGCCAGCTGGAACAGCCATAGCACGAAGTCCTTCACCGTCGGTTCGCTGCCGGCATCGGCATCCACATCAAAACGATAAATGCGTCGTGTACCAGTCCAATGGAACGTGCTTAATCCCATGCGTTCAATCGCGGTGATGCCAGAATCGTCACCCTGCGAATATTGCGTAAGTAGCTCAGCCCAGATGTCTTGCATGCTGTGCCGATCATCTTTCAGTTGCAGCAACGTGGCGATCATCTTCGCTTGGAAATCGGTAGCGTCGTCATGTGCGTTAAGACGTTTCGCGAAGCGCTTGGCGCGTTCTTCACTGTCGAAGAACTTCGGCACACGCTTCATCACTTCCAACCACACGTTTCGCGTGTCGGCGGAAGCTTCCGGCAGTGTTTCCGTGAGCGTCACGGCGAGTTTGTCCATGGTGAACGTGGACCGTACGCCAATTCCAAATCCAACAGCCAGTTGTCCTGATCTGCCGGGGCCGGCTCCGTCAGATATACGAGGAATTTTTGATTTGGCTGCTCGTGGAACATGCGGTAGCGCACCGTGAACGGAATGTACCGTCTGTCGTTCTCATCGCCGATTTCCGGAGTGATGAGTTCAACCTCACGCAGTATCTCATCGGTGGCGCACTCGCCTACCAATGTTGCCACATCATCCACGTACTGCTTCTTATCGTCGCGCCAAAATACGATGCGCCCGCGTTCGCCCGGCTGGCTGAAACGTTTAGCGAGCAGTCTTGTTACTTGGCTATCCTCACTCATGCGGTTCTGTCCTTTTCTTCGCTTCAGCGTATCGAGTAGCACGAGCAGCACCAATTTTCACTGCACTGCCTTCCTCTATTAGGCTCTTCAATATTCGTTGAGCCTGCCTTTCCTGCACACCCAGTATCCGTATGGCGTCAGAGATAGAAATACTCACATTCTTACGCAGCGCATCAAGAATACGCTCTTTCTGGGATGGAAGCACTGTAATAGTGGCATTCGGAGCAGCATTCGTTTTGGAAGTTGTTTCTTCCGCAATCCCGTCATCAGAAAGCGAATCCCGTCGTAATCCCGTCACAATCCCGTCATCAGAAAGCGAATCCCGTCGTAATCCCGTCACAATCCCGTCATCAGAACCTGTCTCTGAGCCATTGCGATAGATATTGATGCGCAGATCCGTATCGCCGCCAAGGAATTCCGGTTCAGGCAATCCGGCATCACGTACCTCCTGCAGAACGCGCAGGATGCCGCTCCCCCAATGTTCGATATAGCCCATGTATTCAAAAGCAGAGGCCAATGCTTCGTTGCGGATCTTCGAATAACCTTGCTTCATGCGTTCAATGGTCTGTCCCAGCGGCAAGCGCCCGGGCGAAGTGATTTCCAATCGATCATCGTAGATTGCGATCTGAATGCTTGAATGGTCGATATAGCTGCGATGCACTATCGCGTTGACGATCAGCTCTCGAATGGCATCCGGCGGAATCTCGTACACGTCCTGCCGGTACACGCCCTTGAATCGGGCGCCCATATGGATGTTACGCAGCACATACTGGTAGGACTCCTCAATAAGCTCCTGCGGAGTGCCCGTGAACTCACGCCGATCCACAAACACAGCTTTGGTGGTTCCCTTGAACACTCCGCATTGCACCACGGACCGGACGGCCGTATTACCAGTGAGAATCGCATAGGCGTTGGTAGGCACCAATTGCCCGTCTTGCTCTGCCAGCACACCCCACTGCAGCAACTGTTTCTCCGTAACCGTTTTGACTTTTGCGGGGTCTTCGGCGTTGTTCTTCGCGGTTTTTGTCAGACTTGCGCACAGTGCTTCAATGTCTTTTTCCGTTACGGACAATCCGAGGCATTGTACTTGGTCGAAGCTCCGATTGCTGCCTTCAATGGTCAGCTCCCGAATGGTGGGCTGGTCTGCTTGACGCGTGGTGCCAGCTACGCGAACGAATGTTCCCTGTTCCTGGCCGAGCGACTTGATATGGTACGGACGCTGCAAGCCGGGAGCGATCTCGGCCACAATAACCGTCTTGCCGTTCACATCATGCATGGTGATGTCGGGAATAATCAGCGGCTCGCAGCTATTGACGATGGCGTCCGAAATGGAATCCATCACCGTAAACACTTTGTCTTCGGCAATGCCCACCACGCGAAGCGTCTGGTCTTCGACGCCGAACACCAAGCAACCACCCTGCCCATTGGCAAACGCCACCGCGGTTTTGGTGTAGTTAATACTCCTGGAGGGAGGCGTGAGTTTGTACTCCACATTCTTGGATTCGCCATTCAACAATGTCTCAATGCTCATGCTTCGCCCTCCTTGCCATCGCTATGTATTTCTTTCTTTGGAGAAAAATTCCAAGTATCTGGAATGATACGCTTTTCTTTTGCTAAAGATGCTAAAGAACTGACTTTGTCCATTCCGAATTTATTAGCCAGTTTCTGCAATAATTCTCCTGCTTTCCACACATGGAAAACACCAGGCTGCATAAATAAACGCATGTAAAATGCTATAAAAGCTTCTGCGCACTCTTGCGGAATGCAGTCAATATTGTCAAGCATGATAATTTCATTGAGATCATATCCCGTAACCTTCGGGAAACTGTCAGAAAGATACTCCGCTCCTTCCTTAAGATGCGCACCCAAGAGGGGAACCAGCTTAGCAAAAGCAACTCGCTCTTCTTCACCCCAATTCCGCCCTTTGCCGGCATGACGATCTTCAATAAATTGATGAAGCCACAGATCCCATACCATATCTCTGTCTTTGGAATCTAATCGGAATTCAAAAGCCCAAGCAACCTGATCCATAAACAAAGCCGCATAAGCGCCATTCTCAACCGTCACGACTTTGGACAGAAGCCTGGTTCTTTGCCTCTCTTTTAGCTCGCCATAGGTTATCATCCTAAATACTTGCAAAAGGAAACTCTGTCTTTTATACTCGCTCAGATGGGATAAGTATTCGAACTCATCAATACAACTTTTATAGAAAACAATATCAATAAGTCGAATATTAAAATTCGGATTGGGAAGTATCGAATTCCAAATAAATTCTGTACCTGCTTTTCCCATCAGATCAAATAGCCAACTCTCCACATCTTCATTATCAAGAGAGTGAAGCATATTGATATTTACAAGTAATGCCGTCCAAACAGGGCGCGAAAAATCACCTTCATCTTCGATGAAATGATGAATCGCATCTTTTTCATCAGCATCAAATCCATTCCAAGAACCAGGATCATGAATATACCGCCAACGTATTCTTTCTATCCAGAAATATGCAAGTTCGCCAGGCCAACAATTTAAAGAGCATGTAACAGGATCATTTTCCCATTGCTGACCATTGCTTAAAGTAAATGCTCCACTATGTTCGTTCCAAAGTTGCAATGCAAAGTCACTCATCACTTGCAACATTTTCTCAGTGATTGTAGTCTTCCCCTGATCCATTTGCATGTTCAGAAAAGTTGATATTGCATTCACTTCATCTTGATTCACTTTCGGCAATAGATTCCTCAACAAATCAAGAATTGAATCTCGACAATCATCAAGTAACGCCATGCCCCAGCCACGAATAATAGAGCAACGATACTGCACCGAGGCATGCTCTTCATGCCGGTTAACAAGTTCCCAGAGTGTTAATCCCACTTGAGGATTATGCGCAACAACTTCACGAATTTGCTGATTAAACAACTCTATGCTTGTAAAACCAAATTCGCCTATCTTATTTTGCCCAGCAAACATCTTCTCTTCAATTATCGAGGCTCATGTGTCAGAAGATCAATAAAGCGTTCATTGCTGATTCCGGTAGTTACGATATGAGCACTTTCAGCATAAGCATAATAATCAGCATGTTCGCGCGGCGAAAAACCATGTTTCTGGGCAAGCTCGTTTGCCCATTGCCAAGCTTCAGGCCAACTATCCATATCACCATTCATATTCCTAAGAAGCCATTGAAGAACATCGAACTGCCCATAAAGCGCCGTTCGTTCGTCAGAATATCTTTCCTTAAGAAAATTGAATTTATTCCTCAAATATTCCAGTATTTTTATCTTTGAGTTCTCTCCCAAGCCGGGAGCAGATACTTTAAGAACCGTATAGACTTCATGATGGGCGTCTACATCAAACAGATAGTCTTGATCGAGGATCCAATTGACTTTACGATCCGCATCCCAATCCGAAAAAGCAATAGTATTGATCGCCAAACGTTTGAGAAGTGCAGATCCGCTGTTCCACCACCGATGTATCAGTTCATCCTGCTGATCTTTATGAGCATGTGCATAATTACGGAGAATATCAATAAACATTGATTGCAAATCAGATACATGCATGTTCTGATCGCTAGGTTCTATCGATGGCCTACTCAAATGAGAGTATTCATCTCCACCCTGATAAGCCTGCAATAAAGCGCTTGCCCTTTGCAAACCAGACTCGGCAAAAGATACGAATTCCTCCGTTTCCAAACTAAACTCACTATTATTTTTCTCTACCTTGTCGCAAGACATACAATCTCTGCATTAGGCCTTATACCATTCCCCCAAAAAGGCATCGCCAGCTTCAGATAAGGACGAATAGCGAGAGACAATATTTGAGGAGAGACATCTGAATTGTAAATGGATGAGAAATCAAATTCATCAAGAGCACATGGAGCGGAATGGCCCTGCATGGAAGTCATTAAAACCGTAAAAGCTGGAACTAAATCGCGTCTACCATTCTGACTGATACAATAGCTGACACACTCATGCAATCGTTCGAATAGCCAGTTAGACATTGATGACTGCAGTTTGCAAAGCACATGTAGTACGAAATCCAGTTCTTCCGGCCTTTGCACAAAACTGGTAATAAACCAATTCAGTAAGATTATTTCATTCTGAGTTTTTGGATCTCTTTCCGTAAAAATTTCCCGGAGAACATCCGGACTCATCACCCAAGACAGCCATTCCCTCTTTATCTTCGATTTATCTGCTTTTTTCTGACCTTCTTCCCTTTCAATAATGTCAACAAAACATTGCGCTCCTTCATCTGTAGATAACGCAGCCCTAACATAGTCAAGATCAACAGCATCCTTCGGAACGCCATTTTCGATAATGCCCGGTAAACGTTTTTTGTAGGCATTGTAGTCCGAGGATATATAATCAGTCCAAGCGGTTAGCGCTTCAACTAACGCATGATGCCCATTAGCAGCAGGATAGGGAATTGGAATAATTCCATTATGTTGCCATTCATTATCTCTTCCGTCCATATCCTCCTCAGAGAGGAAAATGTACCGAGGTCTGGCGTGGGACGAAATGCCCAATGCAAGATATCGCATAATGACATCGCCAAAGCTGTAGCCAATGAATACAACCGTGTATGTCTCAAATAGCTTAAGTAGAAAACGTGCCGCCCAGCCCTCTGAAAGGTAAGCCCGAGCAAAATCCCTATCGTCAAGGACTATTTCGCGATCAGGGCTATCCACTGAACCATGCAAGTACAACAATCCTGAGAAATCGCTGCCGATGGGGACAGCCGGTCCATAATAGCTTCTGCCTAAATCACAATTCTGCTTTTGCGCAGCTTCCTCAAGGAGAAGATCGTAATTTGTTGTCACAATGCGCGGAGTTTTTACGCTACTAGCGAGTCTGACGATAGCTTCGTGCGTGGAATTGCAATGAATATCATCACCACGCATGAGATCTTTAGTTCGCTTGTGAGCATTAAAATTATCAGGCAGCATCCCAATAAAACGATCCAACTGCTCACCATTATGAGGGAGAGGCTCATCTGCCTCTTCAGCAAGCTTTGTAGCTAACTGCTCATAAGAAGGCAGATTGGAGGGAGGATTAAATGAAACTCCCGCGCCGACAAAGAAAACCACTTCATCCTTCGTGGCGGCGTCGAGTAACTGTTGAGGAATATTTACATCTGCCGTGATCCACATAAGCTGACAACTACTCCTTGCCCAACGGATGAACGGGCCAGGTCCAGGTGGAGACTTCTTTTCGCTTTCGCTCGATGGAGGGAATGGCGCGAAGGGCTTTGCCCATGCGTAGGTAGTTCACCAGCACGCCGTCGTCCAGATCCATTTCCAGGTTGCGGGTAGCTAATGGGTACATGGTCTGGTCCTCGTAATCCTTGCACTCGAGAACGGCCTTGCGGAGTTTGGTGGCCTGCTTCTGGTCCGCGGCACGATTCGAATGTTCCAAGCTATCGGCGATGTCGGCGATTTTGTTGGCATAGTCACGCAGATAGTTGAGTACCACGTTCGTGGTTTTCGGCGTATACCGGTGCAGGTACACGAGCGCCTTGAACGAGCCTTGTTGTTGGTTTGGCTGGAGTACTGCCAATAGATCGGACGATTCGAGTACATCTTCACGTGGTCGTTGTAGAAATCATTCACGAAATACTTGCGGATACTCTCGCCCAGCACCTGTTCGATGTAGGCGATGTTCGCAGCCAGATTCTCCTTGCCGAACGCCACGGTGAGGAACCTGCGGAACCGTGTCACGATATCATCTTCGAAGCAGTCCGTCTCCGTGACAGGAATGACATTGTCCGCGTCCGGTCCGAATGACGGGTTCGGAATCTGTGCATGGTAGTCATCAAGTGTTTCACCCTGCGAAGCGAGAATCAAACCAGGCTTATCGAGCGAATACCTGCCGAACATGCAGCCCACCGCATACGAAATGAGCTCCTTAACCACATCTTGCGCGAATTTCTCGTTGCGCACTTCCGGAGTATCCTTCGGATATGCGAACGCGACGTTACGCTTCAACGACACGCGTTCCAATGGCACGTCACATGGCGCATCATCACGCACGCCATATGCGTCCGCCACAGCTATGTTGTTATCAATCTCAAGCTGCTGCTGTTCCGAAGCAATCATTGCCCAATACGAGCGAACATTCTTAACAAGCTCTTCTATAATGCCAGATGAAAAGTCTGTCTGTTCCTCATCAAACAATATCGGCTTACTGAAATTCCATGAAATTTCTTGAGTGTTCCAATCATCTTTAGCATTCTGAATCAAATTATCAACTTTTAAAGTCCAATTTCCCGGAAGAAGATTGGCAATCGGCAACTTCGCAACTTGTCCAACTTCAAAATGCAGAGTTGGAGCCATTGCAGCCAACAGCTGACCTGTTACCGAAGCATTGCAAATTGCAATAAGCTTATCTCTATCCAGTTCGTCTTTAGGGAAAAGACAATCACCAACATGGCTGAAAATGAAACCTTCCGGATAATACCGGAATGAAGGAGTCCCAGAAGACACATTGGACCACGATACTGAGGACTGAAAATAGAACTGTGGATTCCTAATAACTGATTTTGGCTTGAAATCATACAATTCTTGACCAGCATTTTCCCAATTAATCACATAATCTTGGTTTCCATACCATTTACGATATTCGCCACCTTTGTTATAGGGAAACCATTTATCGCAAGCCGAAGTTTTTCTGTCCTTTGCGTTATCAGACGTGAGCTTCAATTTGGATTGCGAAACTTCCCACCATTCACGTACGAATCGAGCATTGTCTCCCGTTTGAAGACCTACTTTTGGCCCTGCAATTTCCTCGAGTGCTTTGTTCTTGGCAAAAGTATCTAGCATGGGTTTACTAAGCCAGTAAACGATTGGCACGCCGGGAATTTGCGCGAATTCCTGAGCAGAAACATGAAAGATAGCATTAGGCATGGCTACTGTCATCTCCTTCAACAGAACTATTTACTTGCTGCCAATCGTCAGCTACAGCCTTCCAATTCACAGACCTTGATTCTTTACCAGTCCAGACTTCCCAAAAATCGGGATCCGAAGACTTCGGCTGCTGATTTTCAGGCAACTTGTTCATCTCCACAAGCACTGGCAACTCAGAAGCCCAGCCCATCAGTATGGCCTGCCGCGCAGGTAGAACGGAAAGGTCTTTCATAAGTCCATGCATGTTATCGGGAACAAGGCGATGAACTAGTTCCTGATCTTTATCGTTGCTGATACGATGAAGCAGAAAACTGTTGCATTGGGAAAGCACCGTCGGAGATAGCTCGCTTGGCCTCTGCGAGGAAAGCACAAGGCCAAGTCCAAATTTCCGCCCTTCACGTGCAATTTTCTCAAAAATTTCAGTGCAAAGACGTGAAGCAGATTGATCATCTGAGTCTTGTGAATATCGCTTAATGAACGTATGCGCCTCTTCCATAACCAGTACAGTCGGAAGAACCTTGCCATCATTTAACTTGCGATATCGTTGAAGTGCCTCTAACGTCATTCGGGCAATAACAGCAGTAACAATTTGTATAACTTCAGCTGGAATTAGCGATAGGTCAATTACGGATACTGGCCCTCTTTTATCACCGTTGTCACCAATATATGTGTTCAACCATTGATCCAGAGTGAAAGAATCACCAGCTTCAGAAACCTGCTTGATTTTATCATTAGCTAGCATTGCACGCACACGCATGGTCATAGTTTCTACGTGCTCAGAAACGTTCATCATTAAAGCGTTAGCTTCAATACCTCTTAAAAGTGAGTCAGCAGCAAAAAATCTTGGTAAATCAGCACTTAATGGCAAACCATCTTTATCTTTCCCACCAAAAATACTATATGCTTTACTTAGACCTTCTTCCAGTATTTTTATCTCATTACGATTAAATGCTTGTGGCCATTCACCGGCATGTGAATTTAAAATCTTATCAATATAAGAATCAAGCTGGGAGATAATCTGATTTTCCAAATCAGTAAACTGATTATTACACTCTAGACCTTTTCTCCAAACTTGGAGCTTATCTCTGAACCCCTTAATAGTTCCGGAACTCTTCCACGGCCGCCCTGAACCAATATCCTCTTGAATCGCTGAAAGTAATGATCTTAAATAACGTCTCATATCTGCACTAGGAAGTGCTAACATATCAAATACACCATCACGCGCAGAACGCAGCGCCTGAGCAAGTACAGGACGCTGAGTCTTACTACTTGCCTTCGCAAAAGTAGCCCACTCTTCTGTATTCCAGAGCCAGAAAGGAACTTTAAGCTGTTTACAAGCATCGCTCCCCTCTACTGCGAAAATCTGTGTCCCATCAATGTCGCAGAATGTATTGGAATATTCACCATTGGGATCCAAAATGATGAATCGAGCATTCAGGGAGTTATTATTACTATCCGCATCTTCCCGTTGCTCCTCAGCCTCCTCAAGAGACCAACGAATTAGCCCTGCTACAGAGCAAGATTTACCACTACCAGTATTGCCCAATACAGCAAGATGACGGCTAAATAGCTATTAGGGTCTACCCTTACCTCGGCATTGGCTGCAAGAGGACTATGCCCAATCAGAACATATCGATTCTTACCGGATTCAACAATCGCCCGCAGCTGCGCTTGCGTAGGAATGAGGACAGGATCTCCTACCGTAGGATATCCTTCAACTCCACGATGAAACTCATAACTAGTTGTAGATCTTGTTATCTCATCGTTCAGCGACAACACACCCATAGGAGTTAAGCTCATCTTACGAAGAGGATAAGGCAAATCGATCAAACCGAAATCTTTTAGCCCCTGTCTTTTGGGATATTGGGACCGTTCGATGGTAATCCATACGACTTGAGCTACTAAGTAGCCTCCATCGCAGGGAATTAGAACATAGCCATTGACGCGAGGAAATACTCTTGGTTCACCCGTGTTCAGCGCCACTTGATCAGGCGCTTCGATATCCAGTTGAGCGCGAATCTCATCAGGCGATACAAAATCGATTGTGCCGACTCTCAATGAGTCAGCATATGCCAAAGGCGAAAGACTCATAGCTTATTTCCCCTCCGTGCCAGCCTTCTTTTCTGATTTTTCACTCTGGTTGCTCGAATCATTCGTTCCCATGCGTTGCCGTAATAGCTCAGACATGCGGAACGTCGTTTTATCGATAGCCGGTTTAGGCAAATAGTATGCAGATAACGTTGAAAAATCAGCCAAAGCCGGTCCTATCATCAAACTTGTTTGCGCAGATCTTCCCCACTCATTAAATGTCCTCATTATTCTTCCCATCTTGTCATCATAAGAAATAATGACAAGATGCGTCGAAGGGATCGTCAACATATCCTTGATTACTCTGTTGATATGATCATCGCCAAAACTGTACCCATACGTTACCAAAGTACTATTGGGGCGACATATGGCAGCAGCAAAGTCGCGGAACAAATCGACATAGGGATAACCAGCTGTTTCCATATCCTTAGCAGCGTTCGGATAAACCATCAATTTGTATGCCGTTGATTCACTAAAGCCCGCTACATCGAAAAATGGCTCAACGCTTTTTGCTCCAAATGGTACTCCAATTCGACGTATACCGTCTGCAGTTTGCACCCAATCAACGGATCCATGAAGTTTTGTGTATCGCGCCACACCTTCTAGGTAACGAGGTTCTCCACGCATTCCTGGCGGGTTATAGTGCATGTCCAAATTCAAACGTGAAGAGCGGAAAATCGGAGAAATACTCCCAACGAACCTATCCAGCAAGTGCATACCTGCAAGTTCTGCACCTATCTCAATTACGCGATCATAGTTCGTGGTAAAAATATTGACACGATCTCTTGTTCCCGTTCTGCTTGCAAAACTCATTAGGAAAGTTACAAGGGCATTAAAAGCTCCTTCACGCTTATTTTGATCGGCTTCAGCGATTGCCGTTTCTCCGGCAAGCACAGAATTCGCAAAATGTATTAGGTCTCTCTCCAACTCATTTTGCAGAGTTGAAGCATCCTCCTTCTTGCCGAGAATTTCTAATCCACGAATCAGCTCATTCGCAACGCGAATCTGATCTTCAATATTGACGTCATCCCGACCTGCTGCCTTAGCGCTAGACGATGCGGCAGCATTAATTTCTGTATCATATTTTGGAAACTCAACAGTACCCATTCCAGCACCGGTTTTACTTGTTGCAATTAGCGATACAGCCGTGCTGAGTCCCGAACCGGCCAGCAGACTAAGATGCTCAGACTGGAATAATGCTGTCAGCCACGGCTCAATACGCTCATGCAATGTCCGCATGTTAAAGTCAGCATCATTTTGCAACCAGTTTGGCCGGAATGCTCCGCCATAAAGTTCGAACTCAACACTTTTGCCTGTGCCTTGGTCATTTATTCTCTCAAAACAAACTGGTTCTCTGTCGTCACGGACCTTAAGGATGTTTTCCGGAATAAAATCAGTCATTTTGGTTATCACTTTCCTGAAGAGCAGCAGTCCTAAGCGTGTTCTCTTTCTTTTTTTCGGATTCGCCATCTACAAGTCGAATAAACGTTCCGAAATAATGAGAGATAAATGAATTCAGTAATACAAATGCTGTAGTGGATACCACTTCTCCACCAATGCTGCCAAATGCCCTTGCTCCAAGATGAGCCATAGTAGTTATAGTGCACTTTTGGAGAATATCCCTTCTTAACGCTTCAAACGAGGAAAGAAACATCCACGATTGCATCGTAATCATGCCTAACATCGCGTTATGTCGCAGGAATTGCCGGTTACGCATGATGAATGCAGCGAAGAGATCAGCTTTGCCGTCCTCGTAATGGTCCTGCACAAACTGTTTGAGTTCGCTACTCATGTTCTTTGCGCCCATGTATGGCGGGTTTGCCACCACTGCCGCGTATTTGCGAGCGAGATACCTTGTTTGAGCGAATACGTCCTCTGCATGTTCACGCAGAAGTGGGTCGAACAACGTATTGATGTCATCCGCGCTTTCCGGTGCTGATGCCGCCAATTCAACAAGTTCCTGCGGCGGCTGAATCAGCGAACCATATACATCCGCCTTCGCATAGGTATTCCATACCGTGGAGTCCAGATTCACCTGGTATAGGTCATTCAGTTCTACGACTTCGTCTTCCTTGAACGCAATCGGCGCAATGCGCTGAATATTCGGCTCCACCTGCTTCTTGAAGAATCTACGGGAACGGGAGCGAGCTTCATGGTCAGAGCGAAGGCGGCAAGGCTTGCGGCTCGTTCATCGATTTCCATGCCGTACAGGTTGTGTTTGAGAATCAGGCTGGGAATATCGCTCGGCGCATACCCCTCCTCCTCGTAGATCTCATACAGCAGGTCGAACGCGTAGGTGAGCATGTGGCCGGAACCGCATGCGGGATCGCATACGGTCAGGTCTTCCGGAGTCCGGATTGCGAGAATATCCTCGTTCTCGACGGAATCATTCTCTGAAGGCCAGATGTAATAATCCCAGTTTTTGTGCAGCTGGCTATCCGGATGCGACTGCATCCACAACCTGCCCACGGTGTTCTGCACGAGGTAGTGCACAATCCAATCCGGCGTGAACAGCTGGGTGGCGGCGGGAATCTCATTGGCTCCGGCTTTGTGGTTCTTCTTGAACCCGTCCATCACCTCGTTCTTGCGTTCCGAAATGTAGTACTGGTACAGCCAGCCGATGATCTCCACGTTGCCGGACGGATCGTCAACACCGCAATCCTCCGGAGTCATAGCCTCCACCGCATTCCTCAACACGGAACCCTCGGCGAGCAGATCGGCTGGCATGAGCAGTTCATCCACTCTGCCGGCCTCCTTGCCGACGTTTTCGAACATGAACGGCAGGTTACGATTCCAGAACCGGCATTCGGATTGCAGCAGCAGACCATAAGCCAGGCCCTGCGGATCATCTGTCATGATGGAACCACTCAGCAATCCTTCGATGCGCTCTTTGGCCTTATCATTCACCCGCAACGAGAACACCCTGCTGTCATACTCGCCTCGTTTCGCGGCTGCAAGCACTTCCGGCAGACCATTCGTGCTGGTCAGGCCAGCTGGAGAGACCACCGGCGTGCCGGTGAACCCGTGCACATCCATGTAACGGAACGCGATGATGCGGTTGAACCACCGGTACGCATAACGTTCCACCACATGTCTGCGGCCCTCTACGCCGCCACCGGCCTGCCCAATCTCACGCTGCAGAAAATCGAATGCACGCGGGTCGTCAACCTGGGCGTCGGAATTCGGCACTAATGCGGCGTCAAGCCGGACCTGCACCGCATTCATAAGCTGGCGGCGCGCATCCGTTGCGAAAGCTTGCAGTTTCGACGTGTTCATAGCAAGATCTTCTTTCCATTCTCAATGGCGGCGATAAGCTCACGGCGGTAGGCATCAAGGAAGTCATCCACATCATCCTTGGTTTCCAAAGCATCCTTGGTGTGAGGCCTGCTGATGGTAGCGAACGACACGGCCACGCGCGGGGCTTCCTTTTGTTGCGATTCAGGAATGTTCGCATCCATCGGCGTAGTAGCTGTAGCAGCCTGCGCCTCTCCTGCGAGCGCGGTCTTCGGCCTCGGCGCGGAGGCTGCTAGTGCGTTGATGAGTTGCGGGTAAGTGCGTTCGCTCAGTTCGTGTACGCTTTCGCGCATTTTGTAGATGAACGGTATGTGCTGCATGCATTCCGCCACTTGGTCCAGTTCTGTCTCGACCTTGGTTTGCGCGGCTTGTGTTGCGTGCTGATATTCGGTGGAATCGTGGATTCTGGCGCGAATATCTTCCACGTCCTTAAGCGCGTTGGCGCGTTCGGTTTGGATGGTTGCGTCTGTTGCCTCACGCAGATCGTCAATGGCAGTCTTGAATTTATTGGTTTTGCGGAAGATGTTAGGGTCGTTTGCCAGCTGTTCCGCGGATTGGTACAGGCTTGCCGTAGTGCCAGATACATAGTCGATGTTCGGCTTGTTGTTTTTCAGCCATTCCAATCCGTCTGCAAGAATCCTGGATTGGGAGCCGTTGAGGAAAGCGGCAATCGGGTCGATTACGTCTTCTTTAAACTCGAGCAGTTCCTCGGAACCATTTTCGGTTTCTTGTGCGGTGAAATCGCCAAGCAGCCAGTCCTCACCCATTCCGGAGGCATAGTTGATTTTCTCAATGGCCTTGTCGAGCTGCTGCACAAAGCCGAATCGGGCATTGCGCACGCGCAGCTGGGTCAGACTCTCCGCTTCCCGCTTAAGTCGCGTGGTAACGGCCTCCGCCAGATCAATCGCGTTCGATGGCAAGTCCGCGGCGGTGAGCCCAAGGAAATCCCTGGCGAAGTCACGCAGCTGTGAAACTTTTCTCGTGTCGAATACGCGTGGCAGATCCACTCGGATGGAATCCTGCTTCTTCGTTTCTCTAAGCAAACGGGCGGCCTCGCTGCGCTGCACCGGCTTGCCATCCAATGTCAGCGTGATTCTGTCGGAACCATACAAGTGGCCGATGCATGCGAGCGTGGCGGCATACGGCCAACCATAGGGAACGCTGCCGTAGGCATCAAGAAGGCTCTTGACGGTGGCGACCATGCCTTTGCCTTTGTCACGACTGACCGCGGCGAACACATCATCGGCGGGAACGTCGAGTTTGTCCTGCACTGCGTTCATGCCGTCAAGCATGCCAGGCTGGTGCTGCGAAGCGTTCATGATGATGCGAGCGAGATCCGTTTCCTCGTATCGTTGCCCACCAAGTAGGGAAAAGTTCGTATAGTACCGGCCGATGAGCGTTCCAAGCCCTTCCGCCATACGCGCCTGCACCTCGGTGGATTTCACTTCCACTTTTCCGCCGTTATAGTCGAACTCGCCATTGGCCGCGGCTTTGACGATGCGGGTACGCAGCTCCGTATAAAGCCTTTCATTGGCGACGCTCTTGCGGGAGATAATCTGCTGGCGCACTTCTGACTGGCTGTTCTTGTCGGTGCGCATGAGGTATGTGCAGGTTTTCACGTACATGCGCAGATCATCGAACAGTGTTCTGTCGGACATATCCAACAGCAAAGTGATGGTGTCGCGCATACCCATGCCCATGCGAATGGCATCGGCACGGTCCTGCGCATTGGTCGAAGTGACCACGTTCAACCAGATGGGCTGCTGCGCGGACTGTTGCACCCCATCGATGCGCAAACCATAGCGGAACTGGGCACGCTGCTCACCATATGCCACTGTCATCTTGCCAAGCACGTCACTGACCAGGATCTTCTTCAGCTCGTCGATCTCCTTGGTGGAGTCGATGTCCGTGTTCTTGATCTCCTGCTCGATATCCTGCTCTTCGTTGGTCAGGTAATTGTAGGTATCTCCCACACGCTGCACATACGTGTCTTTTTCCAACTCTCCCAGAACATACTTGATGTTCCGTTCCAGTTCCATCACGTCCATGTCAAACTGGTCGGTCAGCAGAATGCGCAGGTTATGCGGTGTGGTGGGGAATCCGTCGACATGCTTGACCAGCAGCAACACCTTCAGCAGGCGCACGCCCAGTTCCTTTATATCGGAGCCAAGTCTCTTTTCAGCTTGGTTGATACGGAAGTTCGAGGTTGATTGGATGGCGTCGGCGATGCCGTCGTACAGTTTGTCGAACGGCATCAGGGCCCCAACCGTCTCATTCTGGCTGGACCGCAGCGTGCTACTGATGGTGGAAAGCATGGACCGTTCACCCACGGATGCGTGACGCCCGGAGAACATGTTGTACCGGCTCATTTCCCGCAGCACGTTCTGGAACAGCTCGACTCATAGTTCACGAACGGGTACGATGCGATGAAATCGTCCTTGCTGTATGCCTTGCTATTACTGAATTTCGAAGTCTCACGAGTGAATTCGAACATGGTGCGCAGGTTCGCGTTCTGCTCATCCCACAGCTCGTTCATCACCGACTCATATTCCGGTTTCTTGGTCAGCAAGCGCTTCTGAATGACCTCCACCACGTCAGCACTGTTAAGCTTCAGCTTGATGGAGAATCTGCCTGGATCTTCGAAAAGTCATAGCTTTGCTGCTTGGTCCGATCGCCAACAATGGTATCCATGTCTTCCTGAGAGGTGACCACTACCCACGCACGCCCGTTGGTCTTGACGGCAAGATCCTCGGCGATGGATTGCAGTGACAGCATGAGTTCTCTGTTCTCACCGATGAACTGGCCTACCTCATCCACGAGGAACAGGATGCGGCGGTGCGGTTCCTGACGGGACAGCCACACGTTCACGTCGTCTGCGAAGTCGCCGACCGTCATCGTGTACGTATCCTCGTACCGTTGGATGATACTGTCTTGCTCCGGTTTGCCTGTCACCGCGGCATAGGCTTCGCAGATCTCATCATCCCATAGCACGGCCTCACCACGGCCTTCGCTCCATGGTTTGCCAGCCACCTGTTCGAACTCTTGTTTGAAATCCTCGAAATAACCATTGCTCGCCAAATCGCGTTCGAATTTCGCAACGTATGGATTCTTGCCGTAGAAACCACGCGCCTCATCGAATACGCGAACAAAAGCGTACAGCAGCATGTCGGAGGCATTGGATTTATCCGCCTTCTGATCGATGTTAAACAGAATCGACGTGGCTGGTATCGTCAAAGCCTTTTCAAGCTGACCTGCAAGCATCTGGTCATCCTGTGCTTCGGCCTTGCCCATGAAGGCATGAACAATCTGTTCGCGACTCATGGTCGGCTTATTGCCCTTGTCAACGAGTTCAGCCGGGACCTCGCCCAGAATATGCGACAGCATCTTCAACAGGTGCGATTTACCGGAACCGAAGAAACCGGAAATCCATGCACCGTTCTGTTCGTGGTTCGACGGGTCGTTGTATGCGTCAAGGAATTTGGCCAGATTGCGGCAAATCTCCTCCGTCAGCACATACTCGTTGACCTCATCGTTAAGATTTTTCTCATCATTGGCCTTGATCACACCATTGATGTTGCGGTCAATGTCTTTATTGAACAGCTCCTTGAAGCTGATGCCGCTTTCCCCGTTCATTTATGTTCCCTTCTTCTTTGAACGAATACTTGCAAATCCTGCCTCGTGTCATGTTGCAGCTGACAGGACATTCCTTTAAACCGCTATGCTTCCAGCTGCACGCTCATCTCACGCAGATTTTGCGCACGATAGTAATTGTCTCCCGGCAAACAGTTGAACAGCGACATGACCGATCCTGAAGTAGCGCTTCTTGTGAACGTACCCGGATAAAACAGTACCAGCGGGCGATCATCGATACGTCCTTGCAACGCGTTGAGCAGTGTATGCGCACGAATATACGGGTAAACCTTGCCGATTCCCGTAATGAACACGATATCGGCCCCGCCTTCGCTCTTGGCCTGCTCGTAATGATCACGAATGGTATCGGGCAGATGATTCGCATCGGCACCCAGTATATTGTCGAGCAATCTCAAGAAGTTATCCGTGTGAACATCCGATGAAACCTTTTTGTGGCGTTTTTCCTCCCTTTTGAATATGCGATCCAAAATGCCACGCTTCTCAAGAATCTCCAAAGCAATGTCGTACAAATCCAACGTAAGCACTTGCGGAGCGTAATCGCCATCATCTTTCGGCGTCATCGTCTGCAGACGATTCGCCAACTGCTTGATATGCTCGGCGACTTCAAGCTCCTGCATGGGCGGATAGTCATAGATGTAATACGGCTGTTCTCCCGCCAGCCCGCTGTTGGTCCGGAATGAACGGGACTCCATGATCTCATATAAATGAGCGAAATCAGCATCAATGTCACGACGCTCATCCACAAATCCAATATTGGCGATGGAATCAGCCATGCTATCCTCCGTTCTGCTCATAATGACGATTCGCGCATCGGAAGATACCCGAACGAATCCGCCCTCTTTCTAAGAATATCCGCCAAAGAGGGACTGGGAAGGAAAGACAACACCATGTCGGAATTTTTATCGAACAGATGTGCCTCCCTCATGGCCTTGAACAGATTGGACCGGAGTTTCTTCGCCGTTCCCTCGCTTATGGTTTCCAGCTCAGGATGCCATGTAGCTTTGTCCGCAATGAACCGATCATAATCCTCAAAGTCCAGATGCGTATTGCCGGTAAGATAATGCTTTTTAAGTACTTCACCGGCGAATTCCCCGACGATTGCGTAATAACGGCACATCGCGATCCACATAAGTGCCTCGCGGTCGGATGTGGAGGAATCCGGGCCTGCCAAATATGCAAGCTCTCCAACCGTGAGCGCACTGAGCCGCCTAGTAGTTTCCGCCACAACGCGCCTGTTCGCGGAATCTGTGCGAATCGCGAGAACGTTTTCCTCGATGGCCTGCTGGCGAATCGTGGCAATGGATTCGCCCACCTCGGCTTGGGAAGAACACCCAGCGTTACTGCAACCCACATGGTCCAGATACATTTCGGCAAGCGCGCGACCCTGCAAAGCAAGAAGCCCGCCGACAGTGAAGGAAAGCCTGTACCGCTCCCCTCGTGTCGACTCCGCACCGTATGAGCCCGCCATGTAATCCTCCCTTCGCTCAGGCACAAGAATATTTCAGTCTACCCCAGATAGGGTAAAAAAGAAGATGATCTCGAAAAAGCAATCAAAACTGTAATAAAGGGGATTCCCCAGCGCCAGGAACTGATAGATGTGAACTACCAGATGACAGACACTTGGCATAGGACTTCGAGATAAACAATCTTGCGGATGATATTGCGCTAATGGCAAATAGCCCTTCTGCATACAAGATTTGTCGAATAACGCGATTCTTCTTTCAGCAAAATTATGCGAACTCCTCATGGCGACCTTCGAAAGATTGAGCCGAGCATTCCATTCATACGGTAAAGTGTTGAACCAACATGCACCGACAATGGAGAGGGGACATCCATGGTGGACACAGATTTCAACACACAGGTGCGAGAAACAATACTGCACCTATTAACCGAGGCCAACCGCGTACCCTTCCTGTTCGTAGGATCAGGCATTTCAGCCGCTACATGGGTACCGAAGACTGGGATGGCTTGCTCAAATGAGTATGTGAGAATGCCGGAAGCCCAATGAAACCATACTTCCAATACAAACTGATGGCCGAATCAGAAGGAGACGGGAAAAAGAACACGGTCTACCCTCGCATCGCCTCGTTGATGGAAAGAGATTTCCTTGATGCCATCAATCAACCCAAATTCACGGATTGGGTCGAAACGCATCGCGCTGAGTTTGAAGCCGGAATCTCCCCGATGAAAGTGTACGTCGTCGAGCATCTGTCTTCGTTTCGACCAACATTGATGACCGAAGAGTTGGATATATTACGTAAAGCGACCCGTCATGTCGCCGGTGTAATCACTACTAATTATGACGGACTTATGGAATCGGTGTTCCCGAAATACGACGTATATGTCCGACAAGAGGATTTGCTGTTTTCCCCACTGATGGGCATTGGTGAAATCTACAAGATTCATGGATCCGCAGAGGATCCCAGCTCCATGGTTATCAATGAACGAGATTACCAGCGACTCCGAAATCATCAGGATTACCTGACCTCGAAGATCCTCACCATTTTCGGTGAATACCCAATCATTTTCCTCGGATATTCGCTGAATGATCAGGATATACGGGAAATCATTTCTTCAATTGCATCTTGCGCTGGAGAAGCTCGTGCACGAGAAATCGCTAAACGTTTCATCTTCGTACAGTATTCAGAATCCTGCGCCATTAAGGCCGCAAGCTATGAAGTAGACAACGGCCAAACCGTGGAGATGACGGCTATCAGCACGCCAAATTTTGCCCCGATTTATGAAGCCATAGCCCAAACCAATCAACGCTATGCGCCGAAAGTACTGAACCAAATTCTGAGGCAGCTGTACAAAGCTTCTTATACCGGAACAGGTGCAGAGAGCGTAGTCGCCGTGAAACTTTCGCATATGGACGAACTCCCGCCCAATAAAAATGTGATTGTTGGCGTCGGAGTGATGGACTACGGCCGCAAAGTAACATTGTCTGAACTTCATGAAGATGCACTCTTCAAAAACAAGCAATTCTCACCGGAACTGGTTATCGGAGAATGCTTGGATGCGATGTTGAAGCAGGGCGGCGCTCCCATGTACTACTATTTGCAACGTTATGACGGACCGCTGGGTCAGCGAACTCAAAAGGAGCTCGCCGATAAAACTACAATGGAGCATATCTCAACAACACAGATCGAAGGATTCGCGAGACCAGACGAGTAAAGTTACAGGACAAAAGTATTGCCGGCCTCATCAGCGTATTCCCCAATGACGCTTACAAACACCTTGTTCTGCTACACCAATCTGAAATCGATCTCACTGGGCTTGAAAGCCTCTTGAAGACCGTGGCCAAAGCCAAAATCGAGTCGGGAGAACAGCTCGACTACGACCTACGCAAGGACATCAGAATCTACGATTCCCTCAAGTACGGTGTCGATTACCTGAAAAACAGCACACCCCCACAGTCACCGTCATCAGCTCCAACTCTTTCAGCGGAACCCAACGGATCAGCGGGGGTGTCACCGACCACGGACCCAAACCACGCGTAAGCTTAAAGTCCATCTACTACAATGGTCAGGACTGAACGACATAGCAAATATGTGCTTCATCCCAGGAAGGAATACTGCATTAGCTCCATGCGCGGCTTTCGCCTGCACTAAGGATTTCATCATTATCAAAATCTGCTGTCATCACTACGCCGTGATTCCGTCATCGCCACCGCGCGATAATAGTACACATGGAACCAATCAAGGATGATGGACGGCTGGTGGCATTGGTCACCGGAGGTACGAGTGGTATCGGCCAGGCGACGGCGCGAGTGCTCGCTGTGCGGGACTGGCATGTAGTTTCGGTGGGACTCGATACAGAGGAGAGCATTCCCGAGACTCAGCATATTGGCCGCGGCGAACTGTTTACCTACGAGATGGACGTCACCAAGCCGGCTGACATCACGCGCATTCTCAGCGCTCTCCCCCGATTGGATGCCATCGTCCATTGTGCGGGATTCGGCATCGCTGGTTCTGCGGAATGCACACCAATGACGCTCGCTCGCAAGCAGTTCGATGTGAATTATTTTGGCGTGTTGCAGGTCAACGAAATCGCACTGCCGTTGCTGCGCCGTACCGCGGCACGCAACCGTAAGCGGGGACGAGTCATCGTTGTCGGCTCGATTGGAGGACGGCTGGGTTTGCCGTTCCAATCGCACTACTCTTCCACAAAGGCGGCGCTGGAAATGTATGTGGAGGCGCTGCGGTTGGAGGGGCGCCGTCATGGCATCACCGCCACAATCATCGAACCGGGTGACCTATCCACTGGATTCACCGACTCGCGTATCCTCGCCGAACCAGCCAATTCACCGTACTACGACGAATGCCAACGTTCGGTCGGGCAAATGGCTCATGACGAGCAGACCGGTGACGGTCCGGAAAGCGTGGCCCGAGTCATCGTCGCGACGCTCGGCAAACGCAATCCTCCAGTGCGCATCGCCGTCGGCGGCAGCTACAAGGCCCTGATGCAACTCAAGCGTTTCCTACCGGATCGCATAGTCGAATTCGTCATGCGCCGTATCTATATGAAGCCGTAATACGCGAACAGGGAGAATCACTGAGCATATTCTTGCCCTACCTGACTGGCAAGAATAAACAACATGGGAGGCGTCACCGTTGAGTAGCGCATTGACCATTTTCATCGCGTATGCTCCTGGAACGCTGAGCCTTGTCTGCGACCTCTTCGACCCCTATAGCGGGATTTTCGGAGCTTTATTCAAGTTTGTTGTTCTCTTCATTACTGGCACGTCGCTCATCAACGTGTATGCGCGCAAGGACACGTTGGCTAACACCTCGGAACACAACTACTACAGCTACCCTCGAATCCCACGGCATCATGAAGGAACAGACCGGCCGCGCGGCATCACTCGCCGTATACAAATCCATGCTGGGACTCGTACGTCTCTGCTCGGCCCTCACCGTAGCCTGCTCAATCGGACTGAACGGCACGCTCACCCTCATGGTGGTGATATATCCGACAGATATTTCCCTGTCACCCGCCAACTTCCCCGGCAACAAAGTGGTGGGCATATTCCTACTCATCGTCGGCCTGGCCACGTCCATCGCCTCGGCCATCTACTTCTGGAAGGCCGCCTCCCAACTCAGCCGAAGCGTAACGGCCCAACACTAGGAATGTTCGCTCACTGCGAGCGCCTTATGCCAACAGTTCCGTCCCAAGCACATCATCGATAAGCCCACGTCCGCGCATATCTGTGGTGTTGACTCGTCATTCATTGACAATCAGCGAATCCAAAAGCGTTTTCTCGACCAATTCGAAGAAACGCTTCGATGAGGTGCAGCCCAGCGAAGCACATTCTCGACTCGCCCACAGATTCGCCTCGCCCAGCTCTGCTCAGCAGGAGCTAAACCTCAATCAGCCCGAAGAAATGACCCGCTCAGAACTCACCAGCGAATCAAAACCTCTTCCTAATCGATGGTTTGCTCCGCTCAGGACTACTTCAACAGGGCAAAACCTCGACGGACTAGAGGGAATGTTCCGCCTAGATCTGTTCAGCGAAGCGAAACCTCGACAAACCTGAGGGAACACCCCGCTGAATCATCACCAGTGGCGCAACCCAGAGAGCCAGTAGAGGAAAAGCCCCGCTTAGCGGCCTCTCAGCAAAGCAATACCTTGGCCCATCCGAAGATTTGCCCCACTGAGACTGCTCAGCGAAGCAAAAGCTCAACTCAACCGTAAGAACACTTCACTGACCGCCCATCAGTGAGCCAAAATCTCCATTCACCAGAGGATTTGCCTCGCTAATCATGCAAAAGTGCTTTTTAAAATCGCTGGGAGGTTATTCATTTCCTCAGTTATTCCTCCAATCATCTAAGTCAAAAGAACTCAGCACACGCATTCGTCAATATTCGCTTTCGGCGTTCCATGGACCATTCCCACATATTCAGGACTACAGTAAGCGGCAGATGTAGCCGATTGTGCCCCAGTTCGAAGGAGGACATTATGGGATTGTTTGATTCGCTGAAGAACATGTTTGCGCATCATGAGCACCATCATGGAGCCAGCATCGGTCAGCCGCTCACTCTTACCGACACCAAAGCAGTGCTCGCTTTCATCGTGCTGCACCAACATCTGGCAGATATGCGCAAGGTGGCCGAAGCGGTCAAGCAATTGCAGGATGAGATGCCTCAGTACATCACATTCGGCATGTCGCATTATTACAGTGAGCCCAAGCGCGTGCGCTTCCAGTCCGAAGGTGGCAAGTTCATCGACGCGGACGCCATCGCCACCGCATTTGCCGAAACCACCGTATTGCAGGACGAGTGCGAAATCCAGCATCTTATGGGCGATATCGAAGACAACCGTGAGCATCGCGATCCGGCAAAGACGCCAGCAGTACCGATTGACGAACTCGTGCGCGTCACCAATGAAAGGCTTGCGACCGGCAACGATGAGGAGCAAAGTCGTGCATGGCTGTTCGCCTTATTCGATCAGCTCGATGACATTGCCGAGGCGACAAAGAACAACCTGGAGCCGCTTGTCACAGCGTTGGATACGACTCTACAAAACAGCTCCGCTACTATTGGCAACTCCGCCACTACCGACGCTGGCAACAGCAGCAACAATGCCGATGCCGGCGATGCACGTTCCCGTATCATCTCCCTAATCGCCGACGCTCTCTTCCCGGCCGCAGAATCCTCGAAGACAAGCGAGTCCTCAGCATCCGCCGCCATCCGCGAACTGATGCTCAATCCCACCGCAACATCGCTCAATTACATGCTAGCCATAGACGTACTGCGCGCCCATGGTCTCACTATTTACCGGTGAGTCCGAGAAGTCAACCGGTGGTTCATACGGCACATACCGCACGGAACTGCTATGCACGAACCACTGTGTCCGAACAACGAGAACGCACTACTTCTCCAGCTTCTCCAACTTTTTCCAGTGCCTTTAACAGCGAATCGACATGTCCTTTGGCACGCACGTTGTAGCGCGCAATCGCCACGGAGCCATCGGAATTGATGACGAGCGTCGAACGGATCACACCTACGTGCACCTTGCCGTAGAGCTTCTTTTCGCCGTATGCGCCGTACAGCTTGTGCACGGTCAGGTCGGGATCAGACAGCAGCGGGAACGTGAGATGATCACGCTCGGCAAACTTGCGCAGCTTATCGAGCGAATCCTTGGACACACCTAGCACCACAACATTCTGCGATTCCAGCCGAGCAAGATTATCTCGAAAATCGCAGGCCTCAGTGGTGCATCCGGGCGTCATCGCGGCCGGGTAGAAGTACAGTACAACCCTGCGGCCGGCATCGAGCACGTCAGACAGGTTGATTGATCCGCTCTCTGTAAACCCAGGTATAACCGCCGGCAGAGTGAAATCGGGCGCCGCGCTCCCCTCTTGCAGACGTTCCGGCATTGAATCAGAGCTATCAACAGTAGTGGTCATGATTCCCATCATAGAACCCTTATCAACAGCGCTAGTAAAGTTATTCAGAGGTCAGTCACACAACTGCGGATCAGCAAAACGGCGATTCTGCAACACCGGCAATGTTCGAGTCCAAGCTCGACGCCATGGCGCGCGAGAAGGTCGAGCGGACCATCAACGCCATGCTCGACGCCGAGGCCGACGAGACTCGCCCAACGCCGCCGGATACGAGCGCAGGACCGGCCGGAAGGCGTTCCGCGCCGGCCACTACGG
>ENA-OQJX01000193-OQJX01000193.1-human-gut-metagenome-genome-assembly--contig:-NODE-193-length-40680-cov-3.312110_pt1 | contig 40680 bp, 42 predicted proteins | sample MGYA00242615_ERZ504782 | MGnify/ENA primary metagenome ERZ504782 (study PRJEB26092, sample SAMD00036354) | human gut metagenome | host: Homo sapiens | study: EMG produced TPA metagenomics assembly of... | reverse complement strand
CTATTGATTGGAATATAGATGGTGATCAGAATAAGACTATCAATGTAGGAACGAAAGCAGAAATCAAGATGTCTGACAAAGATATCAATGTAACCAAGAAGAATGTAGTTATTGAAATGGAGTAGCAAAAGCTCCTTGGGCTGCAGCTATGGCATTGATGCTGCTGGCGCCATTACTTATGCAATTGATGGATATAGTGCTACTGTAAATGAGGGTACCTATACTATTGATTCGTCAACAGGTGTGATTACATGTAACAATACAGCGATTGTTCAGTCATTGGACATCTATGTGAAAGTAACTGTAAATCATAACTGGGGTACAGAAACTATTAATAAGATCACTGTGAAAGCTTCTTTGAAATAGTCCTATTTTAAATAAGAAAGAAAGGGTAACTCTTTTCCTTTGTGTAGAGTTACCCTTTTATTGATAATATAATTGTCCGATATGGTGGTATCGGATATTATTTGTCGAATTATTCATCTTTGTGAAAAGATGAATATGTTATTTCCCACTAAGGATTTTTGACATCCTTAATTTATTAGATGAAAAAAGGTAAAGACTGCACTTGTGAAAGACCAGTCTAATAATAAACCTTTATTTCGAAGGGCGTTCCAATTTTCCCTTATTTCCCAGGAACGCCCTTTTTTATTCTGTAAGATTTATCAAAACTAATATAGTTGGAGAAACTCAATCTCTTTTTATAATGATTCTAACGGAGAATAGAAAACTTTTTGAGGGAATCTTGATAAAAAGTAGATAGGAAATATAGTTAGTTCTTTTGTTTTTCTGGAGATTTGCGAGTAGTTTCCCCTTTTTTGTCTTAATTTGCATCTCAAATTCATTCTTAAAACGAATTTACTATGCGTTACTCCGTCATAATCCCCGTTTATAATCGTCCCGATGAAGTGGATGAATTATTGCAAAGTCTTACCATGCAACACTTTAAAGATTTCGAAGTCGTTGTTGTAGAAGATGGTTCCTCCATTCCTTGTAAAGAAGTAGTAGAACGGTATGCAGATCGGTTGAATATAAAATACTTCTCTAAACCTAACTCCGGTCCGGGACAAACCCGTAATTACGGGGCAGAACGTAGCGAAGGAGAATACCTTATTATATTAGATTCTGATGTCATTCTTCCCGAAGGATACTTCGATGCGGTAGAGAAAGAACTTCTCGCTTCTCCTGTCGATGCTTTCGGCGGTCCCGACCGTGCGCACGATTCTTTCACGGATATCCAAAAGGCGATAAACTATTCCATGACTTCTTTCTTTACGACCGGAGGGATCCGTGGCGGGAAAAAGAAGATGGACAAATTCTATCCCCGCAGTTTTAATATGGGAGTTCGCCGGGCAGTGTATGAGGCTTTAGGCGGATTCTCAAAGATGCGTTTTGGAGAGGATATTGACTTTAGTATCCGTATCTTTAAGAACGGCTATACTTGCCGGCTTTTTCCGGATGCCTGGGTGTATCACAAACGCCGTACTGATTTGAAGAAGTTCTTCAAGCAAGTGCATAACTCCGGCATTGCCCGTATTAATCTTTATAAGAAATACCCGGACTCTCTGAAACTGGTGCATTTACTTCCTGCTGTATTTACGCTGGGAGTGGCACTCTTATTATTAGGAACCCCATTCTGTCTTTTCAGTTTTACGCCGATCATTCTTTATGCATTGCTGGTATGCATGGATTCTACTATTCAGAATAAGAGTCTGGCTATTGGCATTTATTCCATAGCCGCTGCATTTATACAACTTATCGGCTATGGTACAGGCTTTTGGCGTGCATGGTGGCAGCGTTGTGTCAGAGGGAAAGATGAGTTTGAGGCTTTCCAAAAGAATTTTTATAAGTAACCTACTTTTAATTTGTTTACTACCATTCCTATTTTTACTTAAAAGGAATGTTGCATGACACCCGGGTCTCAATACGTCTGACACCCGGGTCTCATGCTACTCAACACCCGGGTGTCAGGTATGCTGAGACCCGGGTGTCGTACAACTTGTCTCTGCATAGAAAAAAGAAGAAGCCTGCAACCAATTTTTTTCCCATTGCCTCTATCATTAAATTAAATAAGCCTACCTTTACACCTTCAAAACATAGCAAATGGAAAGTAAACACAAACTATCCATCAACCAATGGGCACTGGAGGACCGCCCACGGGAGAAAATGATGGAAAAGGGAGCAGCAGCATTGAGCGATGCCGAACTACTCGCTATATTAATCGGCTCCGGAAATACGGAAGAAAGCGCTGTTGAACTGATGCGACGCCTGCTCCTGTCTTGTGATAACAATCTCAATTCTCTGGCAAAATGGGAAGTCTGCGATTATTCCCGTTTTAAAGGTATGGGACCGGCGAAGAGTATTACAGTGATGGCTGCATTGGAACTTGGAAAGCGTCGGAAACTGCAAAACACAAAAGAAAGGCCTCAAATCACCTGTTCAAAAGATATTTATGATATCTTTCAACCTTTGATGTGCGACCTCGAACAAGAAGAATTCTGGGTTCTTTTATTGAATCAGGCAACGAAATTGATTGATAAGGTGCGTATCAGTACCGGTGGAATAGATGGAACATACACCGATGTACGCACCATCCTTCGGGAAGCATTGCTGCAAAGAGCCACCCAAATAGCTGTGGTCCATAATCATCCTTCAGGGAATATCCGTCCTAGTCAGCCTGACAAAACACTGACAGAACATATTCGTAAAGCGGCAGATACAATGAATATCCACCTGATAGATCATGTCGTCGTTTGCGAAGACGGGTTCTTTAGCTTTGCGGATGAAGGATTGCTTTAATTTTCTCTACATCTTTATTCCCTTTTGCAACAATTTACCATCTGGGTACGTTTTTCATATTAGTGAAGATGGAGAATAGATGTAATATTCTTTAGGTACACGATGCTCATTCCGTACCTAATTTTTTATGTTTCATTTTTTATCTCTATCTTTGCGATACATAACAAAATGAGAAGACGTATGGAAAAGATTGAAATAGAAGAAAAGATTGTAGCCATGCTAAAAACGGTGTACGATCCGGAAATTCCGGTGAATGTATACGATCTTGGACTGATTTATAAGATAGATGTCTCCGATACTGGAGAAGTGGTACTTGATATGACATTGACAGCCCCCAACTGTCCGGCTGCTGATTTTATCATGGAAGATATTCGTCAGAAAGTGGAATCGGTGGAGGGTGTGACTGCGGCTACCATTAATCTGGTGTTTGAACCGGAATGGGACAAAGATATGATGAGTGAGGAAGCGAAACTCGAACTCGGTTTTCTCTAGTTACGAGTGATAACCTCATAATCAATCTCTTATAACTAACAACTCAAAACTCATGAAGAACGTTTATTTCCTTTCCGATGCGCATCTTGGGTCCCGTGCTATTGAGCATGGACGCACGCAGGAACGGCGTTTGGTGAACTTCCTTGATAGTATAAAGCACAAGGCTTCTGCTGTTTATCTGTTGGGAGATATGTTTGATTTCTGGTATGAATTCCGGCTGGTCGTCCCCAAAGGATATACCCGTTTCTTGGGAAAAATCTCCGAACTGACGGATATGGGAGTGGAAGTGCATTTCTTTATTGGCAACCATGATATATGGTGTGGGGATTATCTCACCAAAGAATGTGGTGTCATTATGCACCGTGAACCGCTGACTACCGAAATATACGGAAAAGAGTTCTATCTTGCTCATGGTGACGGACTGGGCGACCCGGACAAGAAGTTCAAACTGCTTCGTTCCATGTTTCACAGCAAAACATTACAAACATTGTTTTCCGCTATTCATCCCCGATGGAGCGTGGAACTTGGTTTATCATGGGCGAAACGCAGCAGGCAGAAACGGACTGACGGAAAGGAACCGGATTATATGGGGGAAAATCAGGAGCATCTGGTACTATATACAAAAGAGTATTTGAAAAGTCATCCCAATATAAACTTCTTTATTTACGGACATCGCCACATTGAACTTGATTTGATGCTAAGTGTCACTTCACGTGTGCTGATACTTGGAGACTGGATTAATTTCTTTTCTTATGCCGTATTCGACGGCGAGAACCTTTTTCTTGAAGAATATATAGAAGGAGAGACGCAGGTTTGAGGCGGATAGTTTCATCCCGGTTTGAAACAAAAAGTTTCCCGGTGTGAAACGGAATGGTTTCTCGGTGTGAAACACTTCGTTTCTCGGTGAGAAACAAACAGTTTCAAGGCATGAAACAACTAGCTCGCTTAAAAGGATTGAAAAAGAGCTCATGCTTGAAGAGAAAAATCTCTACCGATAAGAAATAATTAAAGCAATAAATCCCTGCTCCAACATTGTGGAACAGGGATTTATTACATTATTATGGGTTGTTTTCTATGATAACTCTGATTACAACCGTTCAATCAATTGTTTACTGGAAAGTTGGTGTATAACTTGAAGCTATTAGCAGGTATAACAACAGGCTGTTCAGAACTGTTAGTCACATTCAATGTTTCACCATTCAATTCATACCAATCTCCCGTGTTACCAAAGTACACACCTGTATTAATCTGTTCATTCTTGAAATTGCCTACTACAACCAGTTTCTTTGTAGTGGATTCCAATCTTAGATAACGACCTTTATCCCAATCGGAAACACTTACTTTCCAGTCTTTGAATGCGTTGTCGCTGAATAAGTCCGGATTATCATTGCGTAATTTCAGCAAAGTGCTATAAGTGTCGTATAATCCTTTCCGATATTGGTCAGTAAGATAATCCCATTTCACAGGCTTGGCATCAGTATTCTTTTCAGTTCCCATTGTTCCATCGTACTTATACATTATGGAATAATCATATCCTAGTTCGCCAAACTGCCAAATCATTTTCGGTCCTGGAACGGTCAGGAAGAAGGCTGCATTTGTTCCCAGTTGTTTCATGCGGATATCAAGACCTGCATTTTGAAGATTGCCAAAAGCAGTTTGCTTGTATGCAACTCTTTCTTCATCATGGCTTTCCATGAAATTAACCCATCCTTCAGCAGGCATTCCGCTATTTCGCATGTATGAAAAATCAGAATTGCTTGATTCTCCCATTCCGGATTGGCAATAGCTTTCATTCATATTATGCCATAGTTTCATCCCTGCTTTAGCCAATTCTGACTCTTCATCCAAATTGCAGAAGTGTTCGAGAATCATCACTGCATTAGGATTGGTCGTATTCACTGTTTTATAGTAATCTTTCAAGATAACAATACGGGAGTCATCTTTGTTGCTTGCCGTTGATTCATTGCTCTTGTTTTGAGTAAATCCTTTGGTTAAGTCAAAACGGAAACCGTCAAACTTATACTCTTCCAACAAGAACTTCAAGTTACGTTTTACAAATTCACGTACAAGCGGCGATTCGTGATTGAAGTCATGGAATACGCTGAATGGATGCGGAGCATCGACATTGAACCACGGATTATTCTTGGCTGTCTTGCTTTCTTTCGAATTCCAATAAAGTTTAGCAAATGGATGACTGCCAGTAGCATGGTTGTAGACTACATCCAGTAATACTGCAATGCCTTGTTTATGACATTCATCAATGAATTGCTTATATTCCTCTTTCGTTCCATATGCTTTGTCCATTGCAAAATAATAACATGGATTGTATCCCCAGCTATTATTCCCGTCGAATTCTTGTATAGGCATCAGTTCAATCGCATTCACTCCCAGACTCTTGATGTAGTCCAAATGTTTAGTAGCCTCTTTGATTGTACCCGTAGCAAGTTCGGAACCTACTTGTGTGAAGTCACGGAATAGTAACTCATAGATTACCATATTGTCAGGATTATCAATCTTGAAGTCGGATACTTGCCAATTGTAGGATGCCGGTTTTGTTTGGAATACGGAGACAATGCCTGTTGTCTTTCCATTCGGATACTGTATGGCACTAGCCGGATAAACTCCTTGTTCTACAAGATATTTATCGTTCGAGCCATCCAGCACTTTTTCACAATAGGGGTCGCCAATACGAACATTGCCGTCTTTTTCACTACCCATGTAATATTGGAAACCATACTCTTTGGCGGGGTCGATGCCTGTAACGGTGTACCACCAGAAGTGTTTGTCGTTATCACGCTTCATCTGATATTCAGTACTAAGTTCCCAATCATTGAAGTCGCCAATGAGACAAGCATAATCCTTGTAATTGTTATCCGTATCCAAATCGTATAGTGCGAAAGTCACAGACGTTCCGTCAGCCGATGGATGGATACCCGCTTCTTCTACCGGGCAGGCAGCTATCTCTACCGGAGCCGGTGTGAAAGTCTTGTCTCCTGTTACTGTGATAAAAAAGTCGCTGGTTTTCTTTTCGTCAGTCAACGCTTCATCATTGCGGAAGAGGATGCAGACATTTTGAATGTTTGCTGCATTTTCCGCGCCAAACCATTCGCGTACTGTCGGGGCAAGTGTAAAGCACCAAATATTATCCGCCACTTTCTCTGCCTTGTATTTATCTTCATTTACACCCCATTCCGTAGGAACATACATCCAGTCATTGATACCGATGTGAACATATACATCACCTTCATAGCCGTACAAGTCGTCACCGGCTGCTGCTTTATACCAGATTTTACCTTGCTTGTCGCCCTTGAATTTAGTGGGGTAATTATTGATTTCCTTCTACCAATTCTTCGATAGACGGCTCGTGATCCAGTTCGGGGATTTCCGGACCGGTGATTAACATCTCATGGTTTTCGTCGGAACATGCTACTATCGTGAATAGACAGAGCAGCATCCAGAATATATGTTTTATATTCTTTTTCATAATGTTATTTTCCATTTATTATTCTTTAATGAGGACTAGTCTACCGTTCAGATAGAATTTGATGGTATAGTTACCGGTTGCGTCCATTGAAATATTATCTCCAGTAAAAGGACTGGGTGTATCTAATGTTCCCCCGAAACTAACACCGGAATCCCAACTGGAATTGACGCGGAGTTTAAATTCACCCACAGTCATTTCAGTCTTTGCAGTCCAGCATTTTTCTGTTGCATCATAAGTTAATTCTTTGCCGTTTTCCCATCCTCCTGTGGCTGTACCTATAATATCCATAGATGTTATTTCTGTTGCAGAGGCATACTTGTCGTCCAAATTGACTACAATGTAATAAATACCCTGTGGTAAAGATAAGTTTCCACCATCATTTGTCATACCTTCTTTCGAGGTAAAATAGTCATATCCATAATCAAGTCCGCCATTCGAACCATCCGGCCAATAGGGCTGTGCGGTAAACTTAAAGCCACCGTTCAATTCCGACATTCCCCAATAAGCATTGTTTCCTTCTGGCTTATATAAAGTCGGTGCTTGTGAAGGCTTCCATTCCTGATGATTTCCTGGTATCCATAAATGAGGTGCATCCATTGTTTTCTCAATCTTGTAAGTGCCTTCCATCATGTTGATGGAGATTCTAACTGATTTATAATCGCCACCGGATATTTTGATAGGATTTGCTGTTTCTGATAAAATGAGATTGCCTTCTGGAGCATCGTTGTCTGCATCAACCGCGCCAAGTGATTTGCCTGAGTTGGATTTAATCAGGAAATAGGCATCTTTTGCACCGGTGTTATCTGTAACCAGAGCAGGAACTGTTGTTGTAAAGACTGAATTGGTATAAGGATCACCACTTGTATTAACAAATGCTACATTCTGTTCCCAAGTCAGAGAGCCATTAATATAATAAGCGCTTTCAATAACCGGTGCTTCCGGAGTAACTTTCAACTCATAGCTTTCAGCCGGTGCCGCATATACTGTCTTTCCGACAGCCACGTATGACGTTAATACTGCATTCATGGTACGTTCTACCGGACGGATACCATATATTTGCGCCACTGCATTCTGCAAATCTTCCGTTGCTACGTATCCTTTGTCGTCTACAATTAAAGTCACTTTATTATCTAACTTCATTTTATAGGATAAAGTGGCTTCTTCTTCAACGGCAGGAGCTGTAAATACGGCAACCGCTACGGATTCTTCCTCGACATTTCCAATATTAATCGGGGCTACACCTGTAGCTGTAAAAGTTATTTTGCCGGCAGCTTCTTCCTGTCCGTAAGACTGTGGGGAAGCTACCCCTTCATTAAAATCTTCGTTGCAGGCTGTTAGTGCGGCAGCCAGTAACACGGTTATATATATTGATAATTTTTTCATATCTATCTGCATTTAAGATTAATCTATTTTGCTTTGAAGTAATAGCACTCGTCCAGTTCGTTGAACAGTACAGTATAATCACCCGGTTTGCAACTGATGGTAGCTCCATCAACAAATGAGCCAAACGGGAATACCTCTCCACCCCAAGTCTTGTCGCCGGAAGTAAATTTGGCTTTGCAGCTTGCCGCGATTGTTATGTCGGCATACCATACATGTGAATGCTCCATGGTAACTTTGGTCATGTTTACAGATTCCGAACCATAAATCAATGTGACGGCATCATATTCTGTCGGTTGAGTTTCAAAAGTAGTAGCTTTCATTGTCAGTTTATTTTCAAGCGTATTGAGATGAAGTGTGTACCAGCCGGCCGCATTCACTTTAATATTTTGAGAGTTCTTGTCATTTACCAAATTGGTGAATCCTTCGCTGTCAGCATTTCCCCATTGGTCGTCCCATGCACCGGGAGTAGCCACTACCTTAAATCCTTTATCTGCTGGGATATATCCTGTGTAGGTAAATTCTCCTTTACCAGTATTGGCATCATACGCATATCCTTTTACCAGTGACATCGGGAAATAAGCGGTACCTGCTGCCATTGTCGGATTTCCCCAGGGAACTTCACCGATGAAATCGCCCAGTAAATAATAAGTGGCAGGAACGGCATCAGATATATCCATATAATAAGGTATAACTTTCAATTCTATCGAATTGGAATGTATAGGATACCCTTTATCTCCGATATGTGCGTACAAACGTACAAATACACTCATCGGTTCGCCGTCATAATCATTCTCCGATGTCCAGCCGGCAAGTTTTACGATTGCCTTATTCAATTCCTGTGTGTTGGCATCCACTTTGGCTGATGTAGATATGGAAGGTAGTGTCAGATAAGAGGCGTCTGCCGTTTCCGTTTCATCAGTCCATTTGTCTGTTAAATCCGCTTGCACGGTGTAAGTCACTACGGCAGGATAGCCGTAGTCCGGTTGCGTACAAGTCAACTCGATATTCTTGGATTGATTTAGGTCATAGACGTTGTACGTTGCATTGGCAGGGGTGTTCAATACAAAAGTTGTAGGTTCCTGTATGGTAGGATTTGAGTCCCTGTCATCCTCGCAGGCGGTCAGCAGGGCTGTCGCTACTAGTATGGACGTCAGTATATTTATTTTTTTCATATTACTCTGTTTTTATAAAAGTATAACTTCGGTCTGGTTTAATATTCCGGGTTTTGCTCCAGATTCGTATTCGCATTGATATCATTGGCAGGAATAGGATAAATGTTGCGGAACTCTTTTATTTCAGTACCTTGTTTTTCTCCACCTTTCCAATCCCAGTTATAGTCGGTGTGTCCGCCGAAATCGCCGAAACGAATCAAGTCAATGCGGCGGCGACCTTCAAACCAGAACTCACGCGCCCATTCGTCACGGATGTCCGTCAATGTATATGAAGCAGATTCGGCGGCGTTCGCACGCTTACGGATTTCATGCATAGCGTCTATGGTCTCCTGAGTAGAAACACCATTGTTGGCACGGATACTGGCTTCTGCTACAATCAGATAAGCTTCTGCCATACGAAGAAGAGGTATATCCATATCAGGATTATCCGTATCGCTTGTCAGTCCGTTGTCTGCACGGATGTTCGAGAATTTGGCACATGCGAATCCGTCCGTAAAGCTCATATTGTCTCCTGTCGACGTACTTCTCTGCACTCCGCACATCAAGCACGGTCATCTTTTGCTGCCACTACCATCTGGTCTTCCAATACGGAAGGAGCATCATTTACGTTCGGGAAGAATTTGGCTACCATTGCCTGACGACAATGCGGGCCGCCCCATCCTTGCTTGCTTCCCCAGGGATTCATGCCTGTGTCACTTTTGTGCGTACCTGCAATCAAGAACAGCGAACCACCCCAACTCTTGGTTCTCACACCATCCTGCAAAATGGGAAGTATCACTTCCTGTCTTGCCTTGTTGACATTGCTGCCATCATTATCTGCCATGAACAGGTGTTTGTAGACAGGAGCCAGCTTATAGCCGGAGCCAATCACCTTCTGGCATATTCCTTGGCTTTTCCCCATTGAGGCGTGCCGGTATAGACTTCTGCGTTGAGATACATACGTGCCAGCAATAACCAGGCGGCAACACGGTCTACACGGCCGTAAGTCGTTTGAAGCGGCTGTGCTAGTGTGGCGGTAGCGTCGTCACCGATTTCTTTCAACTCTTCTTCAATCTTCGCGAAAAGATCCGCACGTTGTATTTGCTGAGGCTTTTCTGTCGATACTTTATCGCAATAAGGCGGATTGCCGAACATATCCATCAGGTAGTAGTTGTTCAAAGCACGGATAAAACGTACTTCTGCACGTTGGCGTGTCGTTTCATCATCTGTCAGTCCTTCCGTTTGTTCCAGGAAGTAGTTGCACAAAGTGATGTCGAATGTCAGACGGTAATAGAGTCCTGTCACGATTTCATTGGAAGAACTCCAACTGCAATCGGCAATAGTAGCGACACCGGCATCGTTCCATGAATTGACAATCGCTTCATCTGTCATCAATTGGTTGGCACACCAAGTCATACGGTAGAAAGAGGAAGTACCTTCGTCGATGTCGTCCAAGTCACCGCTTCCGTCGGGGCCTTTCTGACCTGTCAGTCCGAGGGTTCCATATATCTTGTTAAAAACGCTCGCCTGGTCAAATGTCATCACTATATTCGGGTCGATAGGAGTCGCATCCAGGTCACCGATACATGAAGTCACGCTGACTGCCAGTAATAGTGAGGCAGCCGATAGGATTGATTTTATATATCTGAATTTCATAATTGGTATTTTAGTAGGTTTAGAAATTAAGCTTAAACCGATTAATGTAGTCAGAGGACGCGGATAAATATTGTTATCCAATCCCTTTTCTACTTCAGGGTCAAGTCCTTTGTATTTGGTGATAGTGAATACGTTCTGTACGGCTGCATATACGCGTCCGCCAATCGGAGCGCCAAACAGCTTTTTGAACGAATATCCCAAAGTGATATTGTCACATTTCATGAAGGAGGCATTCTGTACGAAGTAATCGGACAGTAAGGTGTTGTCGTTCTTGCTTTGGATATTGTTTGCCACTCCCATCAACGGGCGGTTGTTGAGTGCGCCGAATGAATAGACAGAGGTCGGGTTGCAGTCGGAACCGCCTGCTTCGACAGAGTTATACACATAGTTGTTCAGGCTGGCGCGCAGTGAGAAACTGAAATCCCATGACTTGTATGAAAGACGGGAAGTAAGTCCCATAAGTACGTCGGCTGTCGGCTTTTTGTAGAAGTAGCGGTCGTCACCGTTAATCGTTCCGTCTCCGTTGCGGTCTACAAATTCGTTCTCTATAGGCTTTCCATTCTCGTCATACACTTGCTGGTAAACATAGAAGGAAGAAGCCGGATGTCCTACGGCGTGCGCCATTGCTTTCATATCACGTCCGCCACCGATATTGTCTCCGGCAGCAACATAATAATTTTCGCTATCTCCGGTAGTTAATTTGGTGATTTCGTTTTTGTTGTAAGTGATATTGAAGCCAAGGTCCCATGTCCAGTCGGTAGTTACAACCGGTTTTGAATTAATAGAGAATTCGATACCTGAATTTTCTAATGAACCGACGTTGGACAATACCTTGTTTTTGAAGTTCGTTCCGGCAGAAACGAATACGCTGTTCAGCAAATCGGTGGTCTTGCGATAGTAATAATCCACAGCACCTTGATGCGGTTGTTCAGGAATCCGAAGTCCAAACCTACATTATAAGTGGTCGTCTTTTCCCATTTCAAGTCCGGGTTGTATGCATTCGGGCGGTAAGTGGTTCCTTCTCCCAGGATAGGATAGTAAGCCCCGTCTTTGTTTGTCTCATAAACAGCCAGATACGGATAGTCGCCCGAATTGATATTCTGCTGACCGGTAATACCATAGCCAAGACGAAGTTTTAAATCAGAAAGTACATCAACGTCTTTCAGGAAAGCTTCTTCTTTCAACTTCCATCCCAAGGCAAAAGACGGAACAATCCCCAACGGTTGTTTTTGTGGAAACGGGAAGAACCATCCTGGCGTACGGTTGCCGTAAACAGGTAACGGTCCAGCAGTGTGTAATTGACACGACCGAAGAAAGATACAAGATAACTTTCCGTAGCCGAACCACTTGAGGTATTGTTGTAACGCTGACCTCTGTTCTCTACCACGTTGTTCGACAGCGGATAGAGTCCCCAATATTCCTGGTCGGACGTATCATGGAAGTGCTGCCATTCATAGCCTGCCATTACATCGAAACGATGTTTGTCAGTAAAATCTTTGCTGTATTGCAGGTAAGCATTCAAAGAGAGGTTGTACTTGTCTTTCTGTTCCCAGCCATAGCTGCCATAATAGTTGTTGGTCGAAGAATAGGGAGAGACATCCGTATATTGCTTACCCGTAGAGAGGTCCATGCCACCGTTCACGTGTGCGTGCAAGTCCGGCAAGAAATGAAACTTATAATCCAGTTCCAGATTACCGATTAAAGATTTGGAGATGGCACGGTCGTCCTTTTCTTCCAACAAGGCAACCGGATTACCCGGAGCATTGCTGTTGAAAGTACGTTTCCATGTGTCGTCATTCAAAGAAGAAGCGTCCGTATTCCATTGGAAATATCCGTCGAAATAATATTGATGGTAAGGATCGTCGGAGCGGACGGACTGTGTAGGGTCAAAGCTGACCGCAGAACCTACCGCACTACCGTCAGCGTAGCGGTTCTTGGCAATCATACCTTTCAGGTTGGCATTTACTTTCAGATGGTCTTCAAAGAAAGAAGGAGCCAAGCTGACAGAAGCCGTATAACGTTCGAACTTGGATGTTTTCACAATACCGTTCTGGTTGGTATAACCGAACGATACACGGTAAGGCATATTCTTCAATCCACCGGAAATGGTGAGGTTATGGTCTGTACTTACGGCTGGGCGGAATATTTCTTTCTGCCAGTCGGTGTTGGCATTTCCTAATTTGCTATAAGCTTCGCTGTCTTCTCCCCAAATGTCTTTGATGAAAGAACGGAACTGGTCTCCGTCCATTACGTCGACGGTAGATTTTACAGTGCTGACAGATACATTGCCGTCATAAGAAATGGTAGGACGTGCGCCTGCCTGACCTTTCTTCGTTGTAATGATGATAACGCCATTAGAAGCACGCGAACCGTAGATGGCGGTAGCCGAAGCATCTTTTAATACGGTAAAGCTTTCAATATCATTCGGATTGACCATAGACAGAGGATTGGCCAAACCTTTCACTCCCTTATTATCCATTGCCAGACCGTCGATTACAATCAGCGGGTCGTTTTCTGCAGTCAGTGAAGAACCGCCACGAATACGAATCGTTGCGCCCTCGCCCGGAGCTCCGCCTTTGCTGATAACGCTTACACCGGCAATCTTACCAGTCATCATATCCTGTGCGTTGGTAATCAAACCTTTGTTTAGTTTGTCCGGTTTGATGGCCGTAACCGAACCGGTCATATCGTTCTTTTTCACCGAGCCGTAGCCGATAACGACTACTGCGTCCAGTACTTGAGAATCATCTTCCAATGTAACCATTACAGTAGAAGCCGCTTTCACTTCTGCTGATTTATAGCCGACGAATGAAACGGAAAGAATGGCATCTTTCGGTACATTCAACATAAAGTTACCATCGAAATCAGTTATTGTTCCATTGGTTGTACCTTTCACCAGTACGTTAGCACCGATGACAGGCTCACCCGTTGTGTCTTTCACATGCCCCTTGACAGCTATTTGCTGAGCAAATGCTCCAATGGAAAGGAAGAGTCCCACCAATAATGTGAGCAGGGCTTTTAGTCTTAAGCTCTTTTTCATGTCTCTAATTTAAAGTTATTTTATCAAAATCAAATATATCTCTCTAAAAAATACCTACTGAAAACTATATTCTCCCAATCTTATTCCCTAAAATTTCTTTAGTCCTTTTACTTCCGCTTTATCCTTTACTTCCTTGATACTGATGGCATAACCGCCACCGTTGGCAGCGCGCAAGTTCAGTTTGCTTTTGTTTGTCAGGATACCTTTTTTGATGGTATAAGCTTGCGGATTTTCTTTCCAGTCGGCATCTTTAGCATCCGCATAAACAGTGGCAATGTATTGTTTTCCCGGTGTGAGGAAGTCGAATACCAGTTTGGAAGTATGACCGTTCTCACCGGCTGTACAACCTACATACCAGTCGCCTGTACCTTTTGCCTTACGGGCGATAGTGATATATTCTCCCGGTTCTGCTTCCAGATAGTTTGTTTCGTCCCAGTCGATTGCCACGTCTTTGATGAATTGGAAAGCATCCATGAAACGTTCGTAGTTTTCAGGAATATCGGCAGCCATTTGCAGCGGGCTGTACATGGTCACGTACAAGGCTAACTGGCGGGCGATGGTAGAACGTACCTGTGAATTGTTTGCAGGATTCATCTTGTTACAATGAGTTTCGAAGATACCCGGAGTGTAATCCATCGGGCCGCCGACCAAACGGGTGAAAGGAAGTATAGTTGTGTGATATACTTTGTTTCCGCCGAATGATTCGTATTCGGTTCCGCGTGCGGATTCGTTGCCGATTAAGTTAGGATACGTGCGGCAGATACCTGTCGGGCGGGTTGCTTCGTGAGCATTTACCATGATTTTGTAGTCGGCTGCTTTCGTCACTGCATACAGGTAGTGGTTGTTCATCCATTGTCCGTAGTGGTGTTCGCCGCGCGGAATGATATTGCCTACATAACCGCTCTTTACAGAATTGTAACCGTTGTCTACCATAAACTGGTAAGCCTTGTCCATATGGCGTTCGTAGTTGCGGACAGATGCGGAAGTTTCGTGGTGCATCATCATCTTGATACCTTTGCTCGCTGCGTAACGATGTACTTCTTTTACATCGAAATCCGGATACGGAGTGACGAAGTCGAATACATAGTCCTTGCTATTGCCGAACCAGTCTTCCCAACCTTCATTCCAGCCTTCTACCAATACAGCGTCGAACCCGTTTGCTGCGGCGAAGTCAATATAGCGTTTCACGTTGGCAGTGTTGGCAGAATGTTTGCCGTTCGGTTTGGTTTTAGAGTAATCCGTTTCTCCCAGTTTTACGCTAGTCAGTTCGTCGGTATAAGCCATGAACCTTTTCCGGTAATCATATCCCACCATACGCCGATATATTTCACAGGCTTCACCCATGAAGCGGCATCTGCGATTTTGCATGGCTCATTCAGGTTCAGAGTGATGCGGGATGCAAGAATATTGCGGGCATCATCGCTGACGATAACGGTACGCCACGGAGTATTACAGGGAGTTTGCAGATAACCTTTGTCTCCTTTAGCATCCGGAGTCAGCCAGGATTCGAATACCATATTTTTGTCGTCCAGATTCAGGTGCATACATGAGTAATCGATGAGAGCAGCTTCGTGAAGATTGATATATAAACCGTCATCCGTTTTCATCATCAGTGCAGTCTGTACGCCTGTCTGTGAGAAAGGAGTCTGAGAAGAGTTCGGAGTAATGGCTTCTTTCATCAAACCTCTGATTTCTGACAGGCGGGAGATAGTGTAATCATATTCCTGAGTGTCATAGTCGCCCGGTATCCAGTAAGCGATGTGGTCGCCTGCCATTGCAAACTGGGAATGTTCTTCTTTGATGATGAAGTAGTTCAGAGATTTCTGCTGCGGGAATTCGTAGCGGAATCCTAAACCATCGTTGAACAACCGGAAACGGATAAGGATAGAACGGTCGTTCATGGGCTGATACAGCGTGGCTGCCAGTTCGTTATAATGATTGTGGATTTCTTTTTCTTCTCCCCATACCGGTTGCCAAGTTTCGTTGAATGTGGAAGTCTTGACGTCTTTCACTTCGAATCCGTTATAAAGATTAGTCTTTGAATCAAGTTTTGTCAGATCCCGGCGGTCTACCCAGTCGAAATCTGTGCGGGTATTATCTTCTTTCTTTAATTCCAGTCCCAGGGTACTTGGTTTGATAACCGTTTTGCCTTTATAAATCAAGTCGTACGTTGGAGCACCTTCTTTGTTAACCTGGAAGGTCATTACTAGATTTCCATCCGGCGAAGTGAGTTTCTGTTGTGCATTCGCTATAAACGAGATACAGAAAAATGCGATAAGCAAAAGATTCTTTTTCATTTTATTTTTATGGTATTAAATTGTGAGCTAACCTATGTTTTATTCCTTTTGTTTCGGATATTGCAAATGTAGCGACCGTCTGAACTGAGTTTTCCAATTAGAATAAAAATACAAGTTAGTATAAACTTTATTATTTTGATTTATAGCTAAATAACTGCTTGGGTACTTCGGATAAATATAAGTCGTAGTGAACTTCTTTAAAAGGATAAAAGGTATATCCCACGGCTCGGAAGTGTTAAATCCTTTCCTAATTCTACTTTTTTATCTTCCAATACATTGTATGCAGAAGTATCAGGCAGTATTTCCCGGTAAGTATCCAACTGATAGTCTGTTCCCGGTCTGTTCCATTCAGGAGAACAACGACTGATTTATCACCCTGTTTCCTTTCGTACGCATAGATACCTTTACTCGGTGCGAAGTGTTTCAGTTTTCCTTTGGCTATAACTTCGTTTCCTTTTCTCCATTGGAGCAGTTTCTTCAGATAAGAGAAAGCTTCATTTTGTAGCGGAGTGCGGTTTGCCGCATCGAAGTAATTATGAGTATCATTTTGCCAGCCGCCCGGAAAGTCACAGCGAAGTAATCCGTCACCGTTGGCTTTATCGGCAGCCATCAGGATTTCTGTTCCGTAATATATTTGTGGAATTCCGCGTGTTGTCAGAAGGAACACTAATGCTTGTTTGTATCGGTTCAGGTTTTTAGTATCCGCTTCCGAACGATAAAAACGGGAAGTGTCGTGATTATCCAGGAAAGTCAATAGATTCATCGGGTTGGCAAAGACGATATCTTGCGACAGGTATTCGTAAAGTCGGCACAGTCCGCCGTTCCAGTCGGTTGTTTCCTCATCGAAAGCTTTGTTCATATGTTCCATCAATGGGAAGTCCATAACAGTGGGCAGGTAGGTGTTTTTAGGATAGGTCAGTTTGCTGTCTTTCTGCCAATAAGAGATAAGTACATTGCTGCCTAACCAAGTTTCGCCTACAATATTGAATTTGGGATATTCTTCGTTCACTGCCTTGCACCAATGAGCCATCATGTCAAAGTCCGCATAAGGGTGCGTATCCTGGCGGATTCCGTTAATACCGGCATACTCTATCCACCAGATACTGCTCTGAATCAGATAAGTAGCTACATGGCGGTTCCGTTGGTTGAAATCTGGCATAACCTGGCTGAACCAACCGTCAACTGCTATTTTCTTTTCGTAATCAGAAGCATACGGGTCTAGTTGGGTGGCAGTCTTAAAACTTGTCTGCACATAGTTGCCTTTGAAGTTGAACCAGTCTTTGGATGGCATATCCTTATATAGATAGTTTTCACTACCGCAGTGGTTGAAAATCATATCCATGACTACTTTCATCCCTTTGGCATGTGCCTGGTCTACAAGGTTCCGGAATTCTTCATTATTCCCAAAGCGGCGGTCTGCCTGATAATAATCAGTGATGGCATAACCGTGGTAAGAGCCTTCCTTCATGTCATTCTCCTGAATCGGATTCAGCCATATGCTCGTCACACCTAAGTCCGCGATATAATCCAGATGCTTTTCTATCCCTTTGAAATCACCTCCATGGCGGGCGAAGGAGTCGTTGCGGTCTACTCTGGCTTCCAACATTCCGGAAATTATATCATTAGAAGAATCACCGTTAGCAAAACGATCCGGCATAATGAGATAAAGCACATCGCTAGAGTTGAAACCTTCTATCTGAGAAGAACCCGGCTTTCTTTCTTTGAGTTCATAAGGAATTACAGTCTGTTTTTTACCTTGTTTCAGAATCATGTTGAATGTCTGCGGGGCTGCTTCCGAGATATTCAGATAGACAATCAGATAATTTGGATTTTCTAGCTTGACAACCTCTTGCAAGGTGATGTCTTCGGAAGAGATACTGACTTCTGCAAATGCTATATGTTCTCCATATAGCAAAACCTGCAACTCCGGATTTTTCATACCTGCCCACCAAAAAGCAGGGGCTACTTTTTTTATGACAGTTGCGGCATATACCGGGCTGCAACCAAATAGTAGTACAAGTAAGATTACAAATAGAAAATTCTTTTTCATGGTAACATAGATTTTAAATGTTTGCTCGGCGAACCGATGTTGCAAATGTAGGGGGATAGGGGAAAGCATTTGGGGACTAGAATATAAATATAAATACTTGTGATGCTCATTTTGTTGAAAATGAATGCATTGCTTGTGAAAAGACTATGAGAAAATACAACTAGGAATTAAAATTATTTTGACCGTCTGTTTCATAATCATTACTATATTCATTATATTTGTGACATCTTTAAAAAGTAACCTATGAGAAATATAGCCTATATCTTAGCTTTTCTTTTAGTTTGTCCGACTTTACTGTTTGCGACACAGACGGATGATAATGCGGCAGTCCTTAAAAGACTGGATGATATTATAAATAAGAAAGAGACTTTTCAGGTTCAGAAAGAGAAAGCTATTGATGCGCTGAAAATGCAGCTCGCTCATTCGGTTGCTCCTGCTGATAAATATCGCTTGTATGGTTCTTTGTTCGATGCTTATCTTCATTATCAGGCAGATTCTGCACTTTATTATATAAACAGGAGACAACCAGCTTCTCCCCCAACTGACCCGTCCGGAATTGGCAGATGAGATAATAATTGACCGTGCAACAGTATTGGGAGTGATGGGAATGTATATTGAAGCCATGAAAGAACTGGAGAGCATAAATTCGGAGAAGCTGGACAAACAAACATTACTATCCTATTATCAGACTTATCGTGCCTGTTATGGTTGGCTTGCAGACTATACCACTAATAAAGAGGAAAAGAAGAAATACCTGACAAAGACAGATTTATACAGGGACTCTATCATTGGTATAATGCCGCCCGAAATAAACCGTACGATTGTACTGGCTGAGAAATGTATCGTTACAGGTAAGGCTGATACAGCTTTGGTGATGCTCAGCGACGCGTTGAAGGATGCGGTTGACGAACGTCAGAAAGTCTATATCTACTATACGCTGTCCGAAGCATATGGCATGAAAGGCGATATGGAAAAAGAAGTATATTATCTGATATTGACAGCTATTGCCGATTTGGAATCTTCGGTCAGGGAATATGCTTCATTGCAGAAACTGGCACACTTGATGTATGAACTGGGCGATGTAGACCGCGCTTACAAATATCTGAGCTGTTCGATGGAAGACGCCGTAGCTTGCAATGCCCGCCTGCGTTTTATTGAGGTGACGGAGTTCTTTCCTATTATCGACAAGGCTTATAAACTGAAGGAAGAAAAAGAACGTGTGGTTTCACAGGCAATGCTTGTCAGCGTCAGTCTGTTGTCTTTCTTTCTCCTTATTGCTGTTTTCTATTTGTATCGTTGGATGAAGAAACTGTCTGCCATGCGGCGTGACTTAAGCTTGGCGAACAAACAAATGCAGGCAGTAAACAAAGAACTGGAACAGACGGGGAAAATTAAAGAGGTGTATATCGCCCGCTATCTGGACAGATGCGTCAACTATCTGGATAAGCTGGAAACTTACCGTCGTTCACTGGCGAAGCTGGCTATGGCGTCACGTATTGAAGACTTGTTCAAAGCCATCAAGTCCGAGCAGTTTATCCGTGACGAGCGGAATGAATTCTATAATGAGTTTGATAAGTCTTTCCTGAAACTGTTCCCGAACTTTATTACCGCCTTTAATGAACTGCTGGTAGAAGAAGGGCGCATATACCCGAAATCCGATGAACTGCTGACAACGGAACTCCGCATTTTTGCCCTTATTCGCCTGGGAGTGATAGATAGTAACAAGATAGCCCATTTTCTGGGCTACTCTTTGGCGACTATCTATAATTATCGTAGCCGGATGCGTAACAAGGCTGCCGGTGATAAGGACAGGTTTGAGCAAGATGTGATGAATTTGTAATATGGCATCCGGATAATTTCTTCTTTTTTTTCTACCTTTGTAGACAAATAATCTAAAAATAAATATACTAGAGAATGAAAAAGTTAATCTACACATTGTTCTTTGTCTTTATCTCCGTTGTACCAACGGGCAGGCAAAGTACGTATTCTATTTCATCGGGGATGGAATGGGAGTCAATCAAGTAAATGGTACGGAGATGTATCAGGCGGAAATTCAAAATGGCCGTATTGGTGTTGAACCTTTGTTATTTACTCAATTCCCGGTTGCTACTATGGCAACTACTTTCTCTGCTAAAAATTCAGTAACCGACTCTGCTGCTGCAGGTACTGCATTAGCAACAGGCAAGAAGACTTATAATCATGCAATTTCTGTGGGAGAGGACAAGAATGCTATTCAGACTGTAGCAGAAAAGGCAAAGAAAGCTGGTAAGAAAGTTGGTGTAACTACTTCTGTTAGTGTAGATCATGCTACTCCTGCCGCATTCTATGCACATCAACCCGATCGTAATAGATATTATGAAATAGCTTTGGATTTGCCAAAAGCAAATTTTGATTTTTATGCAGGTGGTGGTTTTCTTAAACCGACTGCATCTTTTGACAAGAAAGAAGCTCCAAGTATTTTCCCTATTTTTGAAGAAGCCGGATATACAGTAGCACGTGGCTACAATGACTATAAGGCAAAAGCTGCAAAAGCAGAAAAGATGATCCTGATTCAGGAAGAAGGTGCTAATCCATCTTGTTTACCTTATGCTATCGATCGTAAAGAAGGTGATTTGACTTTAGCGCAGATTACAGAAAGTGCCATTGATTTTCTTACTAAAGATAATAAGAAAGGGTTTTTCTTGATGGTAGAAGGTGGCAAAATAGACTGGGCGTGTCATGCGAATGATGCTGCTACAGTGTTCAACGAAGTAAAGGATATGGATAATGCTATCAAGGTAGCTTATGAGTTTTATAAAAAGCATCCGAAAGAAACCCTTATTGTCGTTACTGCCGACCATGAAACAGGTGGTATTGTGCTGGGTACAGGAAAATATGAATTGAACCTGAAAGCATTGCAGCATCAGAAACATTCTGCTGACGGACTTTCACAACGTATCAGCGAATTGAGAAAATCAAAAGGCAATAAAGTGACTTGGGAAGATATGAAAACATTCCTGGGCGAAGAAATGGGTTTCTGGAAACAATTCCCTATTTCTTGGGAACAGGAAAAGAAATTACGTGATGAGTTTGAAAAATCATTCGTGAAGAATAAAGTCGTATTTGCTGAAAGTATGTACTCTAAGAGTGAACCGATGGCTGCACGTGCTAAGGAAGTGATGGATGAGATTGCTATGGTAGGTTGGGTAAGTGGCGGTCACTCTGCCGGTTATGTACCTGTATTTGCTATCGGCGCAGGTTCTCAACTGTTTGGAGAAAAGATTGATAACACGGAGATTCCTAAAAGAATTGCGAAAGCAGCCGGATACAAATAAATATCGGTAAAGACATAAAAAAACCGGGAGTCCAAAAACTTCCGGTTTTTTATATATGTTCTTGTCAATTATGCTTTTACACGTCCTACGTAAGAACCATCGCGAGTGTCGATTTCAATTGTTTCACCTTCGTTGATGAACAACGGAACACGTACGGTTGCTCCTGATTCTACAGTGGCAGGTTTCAGCGTGTTGGTAGCTGTATCACCTTTCACGCCCGGTTCTGTATAAGTCACTTTCATTTGAACCTTGATCGGCATATCTGCATAAAGAACAGTTTCAGTAGAAGCGTCAGAAACAACTTCCAATACTGCACCTTCGAGCAGGAAGTCAACACCGTTAATCAAATCGTGAGCGATAGGGTGTTGGTCGAATGTTTCCTGGTTCATGAAGATATAATCTTCTCCTTCTTTATACAAAAATTGGTACGGACGACGTTCTACGCGTACATCTTCCAACTTTTCACCGATGTTGAAACGGCGTTCAAGAACGTAACCGCTGACTACATCTTTCAGTTTAGTACGCATGAAAGTATTACCTTTACCTGGTTTTACATGCAGGAATTCGATACAGAAATAGAGCTTTCCGTCCATACGGATACAAGTTCCGTTTTTGATGTCTTGAGCATTAATCATACTGCTATTTTTCTTAATATATTATTGTTATTTAATTGTTTTCGCAGGAATTCGACTGCAAAAGTAATCTAAATCGGTAAAAAACACAAAAACTTTTGAGCAAAAATGAGTTATCTCTTGGTTAATTTAAAAAAAGTGCCTATTTTTGCAGCCCGATTACGTAGAATAATAACATAAAAACAAGATACAGTAATGAAAAGAACATTTCAACCCTCTAACAGAAAGAGAAAGAACAAACACGGTTTCCGTGAGAGAATGGCATCGGCTAATGGTCGTAGAGTATTGGCTGCTCGTCGTGCAAAAGGCAGAAAGAAACTGACTGTTTCTGATGAGTACAACGGACAAAAGTGATAATCACTTGTCATCAGGAAACAAAAAAGGCGGGGAATTTAATCTTCGCCTTTTTTGTTTCCTGATTTTCAGGAGAATAGTATGTTAAAAAGCGCTATTGTTTGCTCTTGTTTATGACTTTTTGCTTTTCTTTGTGGAATAGAACAAGACTCATAAACAAACATACGTAATAGAAGAGCGGATTCGGGGGATTTGAAAACCCGCATAAATATAATAAGGTTGTTGAAATCTATAGGAGTGGGGATTATAGTTGCAGCAATTCTGGCGATGATAAGCGTTCTTGCATAATAGATGAGGACATTTTTCATCGCCTACTTTTTAAAAGTTCAACTATTTTGTCGTATCTTTGGCGCATATTAACAGCAATGCGTATGACTATTAAAGAATTCTTTCTTTTAAAACAAATAAATTCTTCTGGGTGAATATGATCGCCATGATTGTTGTGGTGGTAGTGATGATATTCGGTGTATTGAAATGGCTTGATATACATACTCATCATGGTGAAACTGTTGCCGTTCCCGATGTGAAAGGGATGACGGTGGACGAAGCAGCGAAAATGTTCCGGAATCACGGTTTGGTATATGTGATTTCCGATACCAAATATGTAAAGGATAAAGCAGCAGGTATCATTCTCGAACTGAAGCCGGGAGCCGGCGAGAAAGTGAAAGAAGGACGCACAGTATATCTGACTGTCAATACGTTGGATGTCCCTTTGCGTGCTATTCCCGATGTGGCGGACAACAGCTCGCTCCGCCAGGCGCAGGCTAAATTGCTGAATGCCGGTTTCAAACTGAATCAGGTTCAATTGGTAAATGGTGAGAAAGACTGGGTATACGGCGTGAAGTACCAGGGACGTCAGTTGGCTGCGGGTGAGAAAATTCCTGTGGGATCTTCGTTAACATTGATGGTCGGAAACGGCTCCGGTGATACGTCAGAAGAAGATTCAGCCGATGTTTCCGTAGATACGGACCAGCCGGTTACGTCAGAATCGTCATCTACTCAAGATGATAGTTGGTTTTAATAGATAAATAACAGAAACGGACTCGCATGATAGAGGAAGAACTTCCGGATGAACTGGAGAATGATTTGGACGATATAGAACCTGTCGGTGACGAATCCCAGCTTTACGAACACTTCCGCGTGGTTGTAGATAAGGGACAGGCGATGGTCAGAGTCGACAAATATCTGTTCGAACGTATTGTCAATGCTTCGCGCAACCGTATTCAGAAGGCTGCCGAAGGCGGATTCGTTATGGCCAATGGCAAGCCGGTGAAGAGTAGCTACAAAGTGAAACCGCTGGATGTCATAACGGTGATGATGGATCGCCCCCGTTATGAAAACGAAATTATTCCTGAAGATATTCCCCTTACTATTGTTTATGAAGATCCATACGTAATGGTGGTGAATAAACCGGCAGGGTTGGTAGTGCATCCGGGACACGGAAACTATCACGCACGCTTGTCAATGCGCTCGCCTGGCACATGAAGGATATACCGGATTACGATGCCAATGACCCGCACGTGGGACTTGTTCATCGCATCGACAAAGATACTTCGGGCTTGCTGGTGATTGCCAAGACACCGGATGCCAAAACAAATCTGGGACTCCAATTTTTTAATAAGACTACCAAACGCAGATATCGTGCTCTGGTGTGGGGCGTTGTGGAACAGGATGAAGGAACGATTGTCGGTAATATCGCCCGCAATCCGAAAGACCGGATGCAGATGGCGGTGATGTCCGACCCGACAGTGGGCAAACATGCCGTTACGCACTACCGTGTATTGGAAAGACTGGGATACGTAACCCTTGTGGAATGTATACTTGAAACAGGACGTACCCATCAGATTCGTGTCCACATGAAGCATATCGGCCATGTATTGTTCAATGACGAACGCTATGGCGGGCATGAGATACTGAAAGGAACTCATTTTAGTAAATACAAACAGTTTGTAAATAATTGCTTTGACACTTGTCCCCGACAGGCTTTGCATGCTATGACGTTGGGGTTTGTGCATCCCGTCACAGGTGAGGAGATGTACTTTACTTCCGAACTTCCGGATGACATGACCCGGCTTATCGAGAAGTGGAGAGGCTATATAAGTAATAGAGAATTAGAATGAAACGCAACATCGCTATCGTAGCAGGAGGGGATACCTCTGAAATCGTAGTTTCCCTGCGTAGTGCACAGGGCATTTATTCCTTTATTGATAAGGAAAAGTATAATTTGTATATCGTGGAGATGGAAGGCCGTCGCTGGGAAGTACAATTGCCGGACGGAAATAAAGTGCCGGTAGATAGAAATGACTTTAGTTTTACGAACGGAACGGAAAAGGTTGTGTTCGACTTTGCTTATATTACCATCCATGGTACGCCCGGTGAGGATGGTCGCCTGCAAGGCTATTTTGATATGATGCGTATACCGTATTCCTGTTGTGGAGTATTGGCAGCTGCCATTACATACGACAAGTTTACCTGCAATCAATATCTGAAAGCTTTTGGAGTGCGCATTGCCGAATCATTGTTGCTGCGCCAGGGACAATCGATTTCTGACGAGGAAGTAGTGGAAAAGATCGGTCTGCCTTGTTTTATCAAGCCTAGTCTGGGAGGTTCGAGCTTCGGAGTTACGAAAGTAAAAACAAAAGAACAAATACAGCCGGCCATTGTTAAAGCTTTCGGAGAGGCGCAAGAAGTACTTGTAGAAGCGTTTATGGATGGAACGGAACTGACTTGTGGCTGCTATAAGACCAAAGAGAAGACAGTAATCTTACCGCCTACGGAAGTGGTGACGCACAATGAGTTCTTTGATTATGATGCTAAATATAATGGACAGGTAGATGAAATCACTCCTGCGCGTATCTCGGACGAACTGACCAAGCGTGTGCAGATGTTGACTTCGGCTATCTATGATATATTAGGTTGCTCCGGCATTATCCGTGTAGATTATATTGTGACTGCCGGTGAAAAACTGAATCTTCTCGAAGTAAACACTACTCCGGGAATGACTACTACCAGCTTTATTCCCCAGCAGGTGCGTGCAGCCGGACTGGATATAAAGGATGTGATGACCGATATTATTGAAAACAAATTTTAATCACGTGATGGATCTGACAGAGTTTAATGAAATTCGTCCTTACAATGATGAGGAACTTCCTCAAATCTTTGAGGAACTGATTGCCGATCCGGCTTTTCAGAAAGCTGCTACCGGGGCTATACCGAACGTTCCATTTGAACTTCTGGCGCAGAAAATGCGTGCCTGTAAGACTAAACTTGATTTTCAGGAGGCATTTTGCTATGGTATTTTGTGGAAGATAGCGGCAGATCATACCGCCGGGCTGACACTGGATCATACCGCCATACCGGATAAAAGTAAAGCTTATACGTATATATCGAATCATAGAGACATTATTCTCGATTCGGGCTTTCTCTCTATTTTGTTGATTGACCAGGGGATGGATACGGTAGAAATAGCGATTGGAGATAATTTGCTGATTTATCCCTGGATTAAGAAACTGGTACGTGTCAATAAATCATTCATTGTACAGCGGGCATTGACAATGCGGCAGATGTTGGAATCTTCAGCACGTATGTCCCGTTATATGCATTACACCATTTCGGAGAAAAAACAGTCTATTTGGATTGCGCAGCGTGAAGGACGTGCAAAAGATTCGAATGACCGTACACAAGACAGTGTGTTGAAAATGCTGGCAATGGGTGGTGAAGGTGATTTGATAGACCGTTTGATGGAAATGAATATTGCTCCGCTTGCTATTTCATACGAATATGACCCGTGTGATTTTCTGAAAGCGCAGGAGTTTCAGTTGAAGAGAGACATCGAAGGGTATAAGAAGACGACGCAGGACGATTTGATTAATATGCAAACCGGTCTTTTCGGATATAAAGGCAGGGTACATTTTCAGGTTGCCCCTTGTCTAAATGATGGTCTGAAAGAGTTGGACCGTTCGTTGCCGAAACCGGATTTGTTTGCCCGTATCTCTGCCTGTATTGACCGCCGCATTCATCGTAATTACCGGATATATCCGGGAAATTATGTGGCGTACGATTGGCTGAATGGCACGACGGAATTCGGGTCCAATTACACGGAAGAAGAGAAACAACAGTTTATGAACTATATTGAACAACAATTGGCAAAGATCAAGATTCCGAATAAGGATGAAGACTTTTTGCGTGAGAAGTTGTTATTAATGTATTCCAATCCGTTAGTTAATTATTTAGCAGCTTGCCGATGAAAAGAAGAAAATTACATGTTATTTGGTTGTGGGGATTGCTTTTCCTGATGACTGCCTGTGGAGATGATGATTATTATTATCCTTCGGTGAAACTGGAATTTGTGACTGTAGAGGCCGGGGAAGACGGTCGTATACAAACGCTTATTCCTGATAAGGGAGAGGCTTTGCCTGTGGCGGAAGATCGTACGGGTTCTACTATTGCCGCAAATACCTCCAGACGTGTAATGAGTAACTATGAAGTGCTTCCGGATGGAAGTGCGGCTACTATATATTCTTTGCAATCGCTCATTGTGCCGGTGCCTAAGCCGGAAGATGATCCGGTGTATAAAGACGGTATAAAGCAAGATCCGGTAGAGGTGGTCAGTATCTGGCTGGGGCGGGATTATCTGAATATGATTCTGAATCTAAAAGTCAGTACAGGCAAAGGACATACTTTCGGCATAGTGGAAGATGTGTCTGAACTTAAAACAAATGGTATTGTGAATATGTTATTATACCATGATGCGAACAGTGATGAAGAATACTATAATCGGCGTGCTTACATTTCTGTTCCTTTGGCGCAATATATTGATGAGGAGCATCCTGGTCGGACCATAAATATTAAGTTTAAATATTGTACGTACGATAAGGATGGATCTGCAGTAGTATCTGAAAAGTATTGTGATCCCGGGTTTGACTATACTCCTGGGCAGAATTGAATAATAGAGTATATATGTTTAAATTGAATCAATTAGTCGTGGGGATATTTTTATTTCTCTCTTCCCTTTTCTCTTGTCAGCAGAAAGGAGATTTTCAATCCATGAATGTAGAGGAGTTTGATTCTCTTATTCAGAATGAGGATATACAACGTCTGGATGTCCGCACACTTGCGGAATATTCGGAGGGGCACATCACGAAGACAATCAACATCAATGTGATGGATGATTCTTTTGCTTCAATGGCTGATTCATTATTACAGAAGGATAAACCGGTGGCTGTGTATTGTCGTAGTGGTAATCGGAGCAAGAAGGCTGCGGCAATTTTGAGTGAGAAGGGCTATAAGGTCTTTGAGCTTGATAAAGGATTTAATTCCTGGCAGGAGGCTGGCAAAGAAATAGAGAAATAAGGTAAAGAGCGGGGTAAGTAATAGCCCGCTTTTATTTTAAATACAATAAGAACAAAAGAACATCTCAATTTTCAAATCCTGTTTTTATATTTATAAGTAGGATTTTAAGGAGATGTTCTTTTGTTCTTATGCGTTGATGGAAGAGGCTTTTCGGCCTCTTTATTTTTCGGTTATTTCAGTCCTTCCAATAGTCTCTTCAGAACGACAGTTGCCGAGATTTCACGATTAGCAGCTTCCGGAATAACGATTGATTGCGGGCTTTCGATCACATCGTCTGTCACAATCATATTTCTGCGAACCGGAAGACAATGCATGAAATAAGCGTTGTTGGTAACTGCCATTTGACGGTCGCTGACTGTCCAATCACGATCTTTACTTAATATCTGTCCGTAATTGTCGCCGGAATAAGCTGCCCAGTTCTTGGCATATATAAAGTCGGCTCCTTCGAAAGCTTCATCTGGTCGTATTCTACTTTTGCGTTGCCTACAAATTGCGGGGCGAGTTCATAACCTTCGGGGTGGGTGATGACAAATTCGTAATCCGTTGCGTTCATCCATTCGGCAAAAGAATTGGGAACAGCTTGTGGCAATGGACGTGGATGTGGAGCCCAGGTCATGACCACTTTAGGACGTGCTGTTTTCTTGTATTCTTCAATGGTAATCAAGTCGGCAAAGCTCTGCAATGGGTGGCGTGTTGCCGCTTCCATCGAAAAGACGGGACGTCCGGAGTATTGGATAAATTGATTGATAATCGTTTCCTGATAGTCAAAGTCGCGGTTTTCGAAACGGGCGAAAGAGCGTACTCCGATGAGATCACAATAACAGCCCATCACCGGAATGGCTTCTAAGATATGTTCCGGTTTATCGCCATCCATAATTACGCCACGTTCGGTTTCCAGTTTCCATGCACCTTGATTGATATCTAGTACCATTACATTCATTCCCAAGTTGATTGCAGCTTTCTGTGTGCTAAGGCGGGTGCGCAGACTGGAGTTGAAGAAGATCATCATCAAAGTCTTGTTTCGTCCCAGTTCTACATATTTGAAACGATCTTTTTTAATTTCGAATGCTTCTGCAAGGCTGATTTTAAATCGCCGATGTCCTGTACGCAAGTAAATTTATTCATATCATTTATCTTTTAATTCTTAATTTTCAATTAGTTTCGTTCAATACCTTGTTTGATTTTTAACGATAAAGGTATCGTCTCAATTTCTTCTCGTTTGCCCGTCTCCTTCGATGACCCATTTGTAAGAGGTGATCTCTTCCAGTCCCATCGGACCGCGCGCATGTAGTTTTTGCGTACTGATTCCGATTTCTGCTCCTAATCCGAATTGCGCTCCGTCAGTGAAGGCAGTAGATACATTGGTATATACGCAAGCTGCATCCACAATCTTTGTGAATAAGGCTGCACGTTCCTTGTTTTCGGTAACAATACACTCGCTATGTTTGGAGCTGTTTTCCTGAATATGTCCTAAGGCATCTTCGAAGCTTTTTACGGTCTTGACAGCCATTTTATAATCCAGAAACTCTGTGCCGAAACTTTCTGCTTTGGCGTGTTCCAGAAGTTCGGTAGGATAGCTGCCTTCTAATGCTTGATAAGCCTGTGCGTCAGCATAGATAATGACATGGCTGTCTTTTAGTTTCTCGCAAAGCATAGGGAGATCGGTCAGTCTCTTCTCATGTATAATGGCGCAGTCCAGCGCATTACATACGCTAACCCTGCGTGTCTTCGCATTATGAATAATAGCTGCCCCCTTGTTTACATCTCCAAATTCATCAAAGTAAGTGTGACAGATACCTGCCCCTGTTTCAATAACGGGAATTTTTGCATTCTCGCGTACGAAATGGATCAGGCTGCTGCTGCCTCTGGGGATAATCAGATCTACGTAACCCACTGCATTCAGCAATGCTGCCGTAGCTTCTCTGTCGGCCGGAAGTAGTTCTACAATGTGCGGATTGATATTGAATTTCCTCAATACTTCATGAATCACACTGATGATAGCCCGGTTGGAACAATCGGCATCACTTCCTCCTTTCAATATGCAGGCATTTCCACTCTTTAGACAAAGGGAGAAAACATCAAAACTGACATTCGGACGGGCTTCATAAATGATTCCTATCACTCCGAAAGGAACGCTGACTTTTGTCAATCTCATCCCATTGGGGCGAACACTTTCTTTCAACACTTTACCCAAAGGAGAGGGGAGTGTAGCTACATTGCGTGTGTCGGCAGCAATGCCTTTTAAACGTTCTTCCGTCAATTTTAACCGGTCGTACTTCGGATCATTTTTGTCCATCCGTGCGAGGTCTTTTTCATTCTCTGCAAGAATGAAAGGTGTTTCTGCAATTGCTGCGTCAGCTACTGCATTTAAAATCTGATTGATGATGTCATCATTCAGCAAGGCTAATTCCCGACTTGCCACCTGTACGGCAGCAAAGGTTTCGTTTAAATTTGTAGTCATTTGCTCCTTTTTTGCATTAAATGGAAAGATAAACTATGCAAATATAGTGAATGATGTGAATAAAACTTGTTGAAAGCAGAAATAAATGTTGCTTTTGTGGTGGTATATCAGCAATATACGGGCGTCTCAATGCAGATGTTTTATCTACAATACATTATACAACCGAAAATAAACGCTTTCCTTCAATCAAGATGCTAATATTCTCCTGAATAATAGCTTCAATTTCTTATCACTGCTTCGGGTTGACTTGCAATATTACTAACCCTATCTACAGTTGACCTTATTATTGATTATTCAATGTATAGATAGTCATAATGTACTACCGGTTTCTTTCCATGCTTACCGATTGCTTCTTGTGCCTGCTTGGAATCGCAGTTCACCTTTCCAACGCCCACTTGATTTCCTTGAAAGTCCATGATACGCACAATGTCATCTTTCTCAAATTCACCTTCAACGTGAGTAATTCCGATGGGGAGGATACTGACAGCCTTTTCAGAGTTTAGAACTTCTGTCGCACATTCGTTGATGTGAATTTCTCCTTTGGCAAACCCCTCGCTATGAGCAATCCATTTCTTGACACTGGATACCGGTTCGTTTGAAGGAACAAAACGTGTACAAAGCGTTTCTTTCGGATGCTGAAGCAAATCTACCAGAATATTATCCGTTTCCCGTTGGCAATAATCACTGTAATTCCTTCATCAGCTACTTTGCGGGCAATATTTGTTTTCGTCAACATTCCCCCCCGTCCGAAACTGGACTTCGTTGCCTGAATATAATTGGATAAATCTTTTCCGTGATCGATCTCCCGGATAACAGAAGAACCCGGATCGGCAGGAGAACCATTGTAAATTCCGTCGATGTTGCTTAGGATAATGAGAGCCTGTGCATCCATCATGGAAGCGATGAGTCCGGACAATTCATCATTATCAGTGAACATAAGCTCGCTGACGGAAATTGTATCATTCTCGTTGACAATAGGAATAACATTGTTTTCAAGCATTACCGTCATACAGTTTTTCTGATTCAGATAATGGCGGCGGGTACCGAAACTTTCTTTCGTGGTTAACACCTGACCAACAGGAATACTATGCTCGCGGAAAAGTTCGTAGTAACGGTTGATGAGCTTAGCTTGACCTACGGCAGAAAACAACTGGCGTTGGTCTACACTATCGAGTTTTTTCTGTGGATGCACTTCACTGCGCCCGGAAGCAACAGCTCCCGAAGAAATCAGAATGATTTCCACCCCGGATTTATGTAATTCCGCTATCTGGTCAACAAGTGCCGACATACGGGTAACGTCCAGCGTTCCGTCTCGGCGTGTCAATACATTGCTTCCTACTTTTACTGCGATTCGTGTAAATTCCTGTTTCATTCCTACTAACGATTTGAAAGCACAAATATAGAGCTTTTTACCGATATGTTACCAAAACAGGCTAAAAAGAATTATCTTTGCAGTCAGATAGAGAAAAGATAAGCAATGAAACATACAAACCCACAAGTAGAACAGATGACCTCTTTCATCGTAATGGATGTGTTGGAGAGGGCGAACGAATTGCAAAAACAAGGCATTGATATTATTCATCTGGAAGTTGGCGAACCTGATTTTGATGTGCCGGCCTGTGTGGCGGAAGCGGCAAAAGCGGCTTATGATCGTCATCTGACTCATTATACACATTCTTTGGGTGATCCGGAACTGCGACGGGAAATTGCCGCTTTTTATCTGCGCGAATATGGGGTAACGGTAGATCCGGATTGTATTGTCGTGACTTCCGGGTCTTCTCCGTCTATTCTTCTTGCATTGATGTTGCTCTGCAATCCGGATAGTGAAGTGATTCTTTCCAATCCGGGGTACGCTTGCTATCGCAATTTTGTGTTGGCAACGCAAGCCAAACCTGTTTTGGTTCCTTTGTTTAAAGAATATCTGCAATACGACATAGAGGCTATCCGTAAGTGTGTGAATCCGCATACTGCGGCTATCTTTATCAATTCTCCGATGAATCCGACCGGAATGTTGTTGGATGAAAAATTCTTGAAGGACGTAGCTGCATTAGGAGTTCCTGTCATTTCAGATGAAATTTATCACGGCCTTGTGTATGAAGGGCGTGCACACAGTATCCTTGAATATACCGATCAGGCTTTTGTCCTGAACGGATTCTCTAAACGCTTTGCGATGACGGGGCTTCGGTTGGGCTATTTGATCGCACCTAAATCTTGTATGCGATCTTTGCAAAAGTTACAGCAAAATCTGTTTATCTGTGCGTCCAGTGTTGCCCAGCAGGCAGGGATTGCCGCATTGCGGCAGGCTGAACCGGACGTGGAACGGATGAAGCAGGTTTATGATGAGCGTCGCCGATATATGATTGCCCGCCTTCGGGAAATGGGTTTTGAAATAAAAGTAGAACCTCAAGGGGCATTTTACATTTTTGCTGACGCACGCAAATTTACTACCGACTCTTATCGTTTTGCATTCGATGTACTCGAACATGCACACGTCGGCATTACTCCCGGGGTGGATTTTGGTACGGGAGGCGAAGGATATGTACGTTTCTCCTATGCAAACTCATTGGAGAATATCCGCGAAGGGCTCGACCGCATCAGTCGTTATCTTTCTCGGCCCGGCTCCTGATAAGTGCGGTGGCCGCTTCGTATTGATCCTCGGTGACAAGAACGGATACGGAAGGAGCGATATAGGTGCCAGTGTACCCATAATCCCATCTTTGATTACGCAACGGATGTCATTGCTTTCTAATAGCCCTTTGATGATCTCGGCTTCCCATGGGGATCCGGAGAATACTTCTATTGCTTTGCTATAATCTTCTTCTTTCATGATCTTGCTTATTAGGGGTTATCTACAAATATAACAAAAAAGAGAGAGAAATGGTTACTTTTTTTCTTAAATTTTATTCGAGCGTGATGTGTTTTACATTAATCTGCTGTTTTAGGAAAGTAGAGGCCGATTCTGAAAACTTTTCTTCCGCTTCGGTCGTGTAAAACTGGCAGTTCCCATTTTTCGTGCATTTTGCATCCATTTCGGGATGCCTTTTCAGATAGTCTTTCAGACTTTCCGCAACATACTCGCCTTGCGCAATTACACTGATATGCTCCGGAATATATTGCCGGATTTTGGGTAGAAGTATGGGGAAATGAGTACATCCGAGAATGACAGTATCTATTTGAGGATCCTTCGATAGCAATTGGTCGATGTACTTCCGGATAAAATAGTCTGCTCCTTCGTCCTGTGATTCATTGTTTTCAACTAGTGATACCCACATCGGACAGGCTGTGCCGCTGACCTGGATTTCAGGAAATAGCTTGTGTATTTCCAACGGATACGATTCGGATTTGATGGTGCCTGCTGTTGCCAGTACACCGATATGCTGGTTTTTGCTTATCTCTCCGACACACTCTACGGTAGGGCGGATGACTCCGAGCACACGGCGAGCCGGATCGATGCCTGGTAAATCATTCATCTGAATACTGCGCAAAGCTTTTGCGGAAGCTGTATTGCAAGCTAATATAACCAGGTGGCAGCCCATATCAAATAGTTTGTTGACCGCTTGCCGGGTAAATTCGTATACGACCTCAAAAGAACGTGTTCCGTAAGGAGCACGTGCATTATCTCCCAAATAGATATAATCATATTCCGGTAATACTTCTCTTATTTTATCTAAGATGGTCAGACCTCCGTAACCGGAGTCAAATACTCCGATCGGTCCGGGCGTATGGGATAGATGTTGCTTCATGACACACTTGATTTATATACGCAAATGTACAGCCAAAAAAAGGGAAAGAGAAAGAAAGTTGATCCTTCTTTCTCTTTCCCTTTTGGTATTTCTTTATTCTTGGTCAGTTCTTATTTGATACCAAGATTTGCTTTTACCTTGCTAGTCAAGTTGATGCTCTGTGATTCGTTTACGTATGGATCGAAGTTCTTGCCAGGTCGAAGATGTAGATTACACCTTCAGCAGCGCCTACGGCTTTGATAGCATTGTCCAACTTCTGATAGATAGGAGCCATGGCATCATTTTGTGCTTTCGCCATTTGCTGTTGAGCATCTTGTTGGAATTGCTCTTGTCTTTGCATCATATCTTGCAATTCTTTTTGTCTTCTTTCAGCGATGTTGGGAGGAAGAGAATCCTTAGCGATAGCTTGTTGGAATTCCTGATATTTCTTGTTGAATTCTTCCTGCGTTCTCTGAAGTTCAGCAGTAAGTTGTTTTTCTAAAGTCTGAATGTCATTTTGAGCTTTGGTGAATTCCGGCATCACAGTGATGATTTCCTGTGCATTAATGTGGCCGAATTTCAGGTTCTGTGCAAATACACCCATTGGGAGTGCAAGCAACATTACAAGTGCAATTTTTTTTAGCATAGTTCTATAATTTATTTGAATGATTTTTAGTTATTTCCAGCTGCAAATGTATGAAATTAATTTGAATATCCTAATCTTCTTAGTATTTCATCACTAATATCTATGCGTGGATTTGCAAATATTATACCTGTAGCAGAGGCTCTGTCGATAATTAAATCATATCCATGTTGCTGTGATATAGCTTTCACGGCTTCATAAATATCATCCTGAATCGGAGTAATCAACTTGTCTCTCATCTTGGCTAATTCGCCTTCCGGACCGAAGTAGTTACGCTTCAACTCGGCTGCTGCTTTTTCTTTAGCTACGATTGCATCTTCTGTCTTTGTCTTTTGTGCGGCAGAAAGAGTGGAAGATTTTGCCTGGTAGTCCTGGAACATCTTCTGTGCTTCTTTTGCCAGGGCTTCTACTTCGCTCTGGTATTTCTTCGTAGCTTCTTGCATTTGCTCATTAGCACTTTGAGCTGCCGGAATATTCTTCATGATATATTCCGTATCGATCAGTGCAAACTTCTGTGCATTTGCCGCCATGCTGACAGCAAACAGCACCATGATTAATAGAACAGACTTTCTCATAACGTTTAGTTTTTGATGATACATTAGAATTCTTGTCCTAAGATAAAGTGGAATTGACTTCCTCCGTATTGTTTAGAACCAAATACTTTATCGAAACCGTAACCCCAGTCAATACCCATCATACCAATCATCGGCAGGAAGATACGAACACCGACACCGGCAGAACGTTTCAACTCGAATGGATTGAATTTCTTGATATCGTGCCATGCGTTACCAGCTTCAAGGAAACCTAACACATAAATGTTAGTACTTGTTTCCAGCATCAACGGATATCTTAATTCAATACCGAGGCGTGCGTAAGCATAACCTTCAGATCCGTATGGAGTTAATGAGCTGTTTTCGTAACCACGTAAAGCGATACTTTCAGTTGCATAAGTTGAATAACCGGTCATACCGTCACCACCCACGTCGAATGTTCCGAACGGAGATTTCTTGTATTGGTTGTAGTGACCTAACAAACCGAATTCAGTACGTGTCATTAACACCAGACATTTCGGATGTGCAATCGGGTCCATCAACGGAGTATACGTTTTGCCTTTGAATTTCCATTTGTGGTATTCTATCCATTTATGAAGTTTATTCATGTTGTCTTGGGTAATGCTACCTGTTTCAGGGTTACTATAATATCCCTTATAGTCTTTACCGTCCATCAATGAGTAAGGCGGTGTAAGCTGAACTGACAATGAGAAATCTGAACCTGAACGGGGGAAGATCGGGTTGTCAATAGAGTTACGTGCCAAAGTTAATGAAATGCTAAGGTCATTACATTTACCATTGGTTACCGGGAAGTATTGCCAGTCGCTTAAGTTGTAGCTTGGTAAGCTAATTCTGCAGAAAGAGTGAAATAGTCATCCGGCCATTTCAGACGTTTACCCCAACCTACGGAAAGTCCCCACATCTTGATAGACTTGTCCGGGTCATAATAGTTTTCGTAGTTGTTATAGTTACCGTAATTGTACATACCATAACCACCGTAACCACTATACATGCTGTTGTAGTAGTTGTTGAAATAGCTGGAATTGTAGTAACGGCTACTGATGTCTGTCTGTACAGAGAAGAAGGCCGATACAGAGAATGAGTTCGGACGTTTACCGCCAAACCATGGATCGAAGAATGAAATACTGTATGATTGGTAGTATTTAGCATTCGTCTGTCCGCTGATAGTCAATGTCTGGCCGTCACCTTGCGGCAGGATACCACGGTAGTTTTCACCCGGGTGTAACAGGTTGGCTACAGAGAAGTTGGTAAACTTCAAACTCAACTTACCAATGATACCCGTTTGTCCCCAACCGGCAGAGAACTCTACCTGGTCGTTGGCTTTGGAAGTCAAAGGCAAACCTATGTCAACAGTTCCGTTCATCGGATCCGGTTGAATATCCGGTTGCAGTTTTTCCGGGTCAAAGTGGCCCATTTGCTGGATTTCACGTAAAGAACGCATCAAGTCTTCTTTGCTGAACAGCTGTCCCGGGCGGATACGAAGTTCACGGCGAACGACGTTTTCATACAAACGGTCGTTACCACTGATCTTAATCTTATTGATAGTAGCCTGACGGCTTCATAGATTCTCATTTCAAGGTCGATAGAGTCGCCTACGATATTTACTTCTACCGGATCAAGGTTGTAGAAGAGGTAACCGTTATTGTAATATAAGTTACCGATAGCATCGTCGTCTGTAGAAACACGCTCATTCAACAACTTCTGGTTGTATACATCGCCTTTCTTCATACGAAGTAGGAAGTTCAACTGTTCCGACGGATAAAGAGTATTACCTACCCATGTCACGTTGCGGAGATAGTATTTCTGACCTTCGTCTATATCCAAATATACATCTACCGTCTTTTCATCATATTGTGAAACGCTGTCTTTAACGATCATTGCATCACGATATCCCAGCTCATTATACTTGTCGATGATAAGTTGTTTATCTGCTTCAAAGTTTTCCGGCACGAATTTCTTGGTGCGGAACAAGTTTAGAAGTTTACCTTTCTCATTGGTTTTCTTCATTACTTTTTTCAGCTTGGAAGCCTTGATTGCAGTGTTTCCTGCAATGGTGATTTTGTGTACTTTGATTTTCTCCTTTTTGTCTATATCAATGTCCACAATCACCTGATTCTCGCTGGAAGGATCGTCTTTCTGTGCGATGATTACTTCGGCATTTTTGAATCCCTTGTCATCAAAATAACGTTTGATCAATGTTTTGGCACGGTCTACGGTATTCGGAGTAATCTGCATACCTTTTACCATTCCTAGCTTGGCCTCAAGGTCGGTACGTTCTGACTTTTTCACACCGTGGTAGCGTACATCTGCGATACGTGGGCGTTGTGTCAGACTGATTTTTAACCAGATTTTGTTGCCTTCTATTTTCTCGGCTGTGATTTGTACATTTGAGAACAAACCATGACGCCAATAACGTTTGATTGCTCCAGTGATTTCGTCACCCGGCACAGTAATTGTTTGTCCTACCGATAGTCCGGATAGTCCAATCAATACATAGTCTTCATAATTCTTTACGCCTTCAACTTTAATATCTGCTATCTCATACTTTTTGGGTGTTCCGGAGTATAAGATGACAGGTTTTGAGTCTTCATCAGTATTAGCATTTTGCGCAACGCCTGTTGTCGCAAAGCAGCACAGGCAGACAAACGTTATGAATATAAAGGAAATACGATAATGCATTTATGTTATAATTTGATGTTTCGAGTTATATTAGCTGATCTGTTCACTGGTTTTGCCGAATCGGCGTTCCCTTTGTTGGTATTCCCAAATGGCTTTGTAGAGTTCTTCTTTGTCGAAGTCCGGCCAGAAGGTATCACAAAAATAAAGCTCCGAATAAGCACATTGCCATAGAAGGTAATTGCTTAGCCGGATTTCTCCTCCCGTTCGGATCAGTAAATCCGGATCGGGCATAAAATTAGTATCCAGATGAGATGAGATACACTCATCGGTTATTTGCTCGGGAGATATTTCTCCCGTTTTTACTTGCGTTGCTATTTGCCGTACCGCTTCTGTTATTTCCCAACGATGAGTAACTAAGAGCTAGTACCATATACATTCCACTATTTTTGGACGTGCGTTCTATACATGACGTCAAACTTTTCTGAACTTCAACCGGTAACTTCTTGAAATCACCGATTACGTTGAAGCGAATATTGTTCTTCATCAGTGTCTCTTCTTCAATAGATTCTAGCAATAGATTCATCAAAGCCGCTATCTCGTCTTGCGGCCGATTCCAGTTCTCGGTTGAGAAGGTATAAAGTGTCAGGTACTTAATCCCCAGTCTGGCAGCATCTTCAGTAATATTCTGTACCGTTTCTGCGCCAGCACGGTGACCGTAAGTACGTTCTTCCCCTCGTTGTTTTGCCCATCGTCCGTTTCCATCCATAATGATGGCTACGTGTTGTGGTATCCGAGTTTTGTCTATTTGTTCTATATAGGACATCTTTTTATTTTAAACGTATACGTTTTTATTTCCCGGCATGTTCCGGATCTTTATCAAACCATAGCTGATTCAAGCGACCACGCCATACTTCTGAATTATGACTATATGAGCGTTTTACTGTGGTAGTAGCTCGTGAGCTGTCTTCTTTTTCTACTTCTTCATCAAAGCTAACATTGTCGTTTTTGCCGAATATGAATACTAAATAATTATTAGCTCTGTTCTGGGCATCTTTTTCTGTGTCCACTACCATAGAAAAGTTCTTTCTGCCTCTAAATTCGGGGAACTTAATAGGATCATATCCAATGTTCTCTTTAGACCAATTTTGATGAGGGAATGAGAACTTTTTATTAGCTTTTTCCCAATCACGTCCTGATGGTGAAGTATAGAATGCTTCAAATCCGTCTCCAAATAGATAAAATTGAGAATTATAATGAATAATAATAGGGTTTTTTAGTTCTGGGCAATATCTATAGGTTGAACCGGCAGGGAGATCTCCCCATCCGCTTACTATAATATTTTCTTTAATAGGGGTATCATTGTCGTCCAAAATAGGCTCTCTGTTCTCATTCAATTTGTTGACCTCTTGAGATTCTTCAGAATATATCCATGCGACAGCTATCGCAATGTCAGTGCCATCATTTGAAAGAGTGGTGGATTTTTCCGCTTCACCAATTAATAGCACACCTTGAGTTCCATTCCTATTCTCATAATTGGTATATGAGGTAATTTTACTTGGAAATTTTTTTCTGGCTTCTCCATCAAGATATTTTTTGTTGTTGTCATATAGAGCGTATTCCTCATTTACTCCATCAGTACTGGTTGTGAAAATATACTTATTATCATTAACTTTTTTGATATAACTAATCCTTGCATTCTTTTCAGAGTCGAATTTCTCTTTGATAGGCGCTAAGAACAGTTCAATATTGGTTAAAGAAGTTAGCGCACTCCAATTAATACCATCTTCTGATGTATAGGCGTATACAGTATTGTTATTATCTTTAAACGTTGCATACAACATATCTTTGAATTCGATGATAGAGGTGGGTAATGTTTTTATAGAATTCTCTATTCCTACTATCGAATTAGGAGACCAATTGTTTAAACCACTAACTGTGTTCTTGTATACTTTAAGTCCTGATGTGGTTTCTGTATATGTTAAGACATTAGACCCTAAAATAATGGATCTTTGAGGACCAGTTATATTATTGTCACCAGCTCCTACTATATACTCCCATCTTAACGAATCCGGATCATGCTTGTGCACATTTACTTTGATCTTGTACTCCTTAGTCTGATTAGGAGATATACCCGCCAATGCTTCTGTTGACCATACTTTTATAATAAGTTCTTTCCGAAGATCGATCGAATCATTAATGTTTAAGACAGAATCGTTTCCGCTTTTGTCCTTCATCGTAACGACACCTGATGCCGTTGTTAATGTTTTGATTAAAATCTTGTCAATGATGGTATCGGCATGAACAGGAAGAGAGTCTTCGTTATAGATTTCACGTGATAATTGGTCAATAGTGAATTTATAACTCCCAAGGCCTGCTGTGTCAAGTGCAAACGCATGTATAGTTGCATCCGGGCTATATTCGATGTTATTATCGTCATCAAGACATGACGTTATAACAAATGACACCATGAAAAAACTCGCAATGAATGATAAAAACTTTATTTTCATTTGAAAGATTGTGTTTTATTTAACAAGTTAGCAAAAATTAGAAAACTTTTTTCCGATAATTGAACATTAACAGGTTAAGTTTTATAATTAAAATTATAAGATTAATAAACATCTTGATTTTACTCGTTAACTAAAACCCCCGAATAAACCCC
>ENA-OQJX01000192-OQJX01000192.1-human-gut-metagenome-genome-assembly--contig:-NODE-192-length-41154-cov-2.284349_pt1 | contig 41154 bp, 55 predicted proteins | sample MGYA00242615_ERZ504782 | MGnify/ENA primary metagenome ERZ504782 (study PRJEB26092, sample SAMD00036354) | human gut metagenome | host: Homo sapiens | study: EMG produced TPA metagenomics assembly of... | reverse complement strand
ATGGTCTTGAACGTTCTGGTATACCGGCTGTGGTCCTTGTATCCGTGAAATGCCGGAGCTGAACAAATGGATAGAAGTCTATCCTGATGTAACCTATCTTGCTACGACTTTTGACAGTGCTGCACAAATAAAGAAAATTGTAGAGAGCCGTCCTTTCCTCTTTACCCAGATAGCCGATGACTTGTTTTTCTTCGAGACCTTTCATGTGAGTGGTATGCCGGTCACTATACTGGTGGATAAGAAAGGCATTATCCGTCATATAGAACAAGGTACTGGAACTGCGAAACTTCGGTATATGCAGGATAAGTTGCAGAAACTTGTCAGCGAATAATTCTTTCCTGATGAATAGGGGATAAGGATTTCAGAGGATTTCTTTTGCCCTTTCACAGATTATCATACCTTTGCGAATATAAATCTAAGGAAGGCAAGGTTATGATAAAACATCTTTTTTTAATATGGGGACTGCTTGCGGCACTCACTGCTGAGCCGGTTCTGGCTTGTACATCTGCCGTCGTTTCTGGAAAGGTTACTCCTGACGGCCGTCCGTTGCTATGGAAAACCGTGATACGGACTATCTGCGAAATCATGTTGCTTATATAAAAGGGGAGAAGTATAACTTCATTGCCGATGTGAATAGTGCTAACTTTCCTGCCTTGAAAGAGGCATGGATGGGTACAAACTCCGTTGGTTTTGCTTGATGAACACCCAATCCTACAATCTGGTGGAAGTGAAAGATGGGGAAGAACGGGGGGCAGCCAACGGGAGGATTATCTACCGTGCCTTGGAGGTTTGTGCCACGGTGGAGGATTTCTGCCATTTCCTCGATACCATTTCCAAGCCCAGCTTGATAGAGGCCAATTTTGGCGTAATCGACGCTCAAGGCGCTGCCGCCATGTTTGAGGTGGATTATTATAAATATACGATGTATGATGCCAATAATCCCAAAGATGCTCCTTACGGCTACATTGCCCGTACCAACTTCTCTTTTGCCGGTGAAGTGAATCGGGGGGCGGGTTATGTGCGCTATATGGAGGCAGACCGGGTACTGATGAGAGCTTCTGCAATGGGGGGAATTACGCCGCAGGGTATCTTCAATGATCTTTCACGTTCGTTTCGCAATGGCATGCTCGATATTGATTTGAAGAGCGGGAAGTTTAATCGCCCGCAAGGTTCCGGTTGGTTTGTCGACCAGGATTTTATTCCCCGTAACAGCACTTCTTGTTCCATTGTGGTGCAGCGTAAAACCGGGTGAGAAGGCGGAACTTACTACGATGTGGACAATGCTGGGATATCCTCCTACGGGTATTGCCGTGCCGCTTTGGGTGAAGGATGCGGATAGACTTCTGCCTCCGATGGTATGTTGGGACAAGGCGTGTGCCGCCGCTCCGCTCAGTGATTGGTCACTCCGGCTTTCCAACAATGTCTTTTGTTACAATCAGGGGATGGGAACCAATCGTTATCTGAATTGGGAAAACTGTACAATATGGAGAACAATGGCTATATGCAGCAGCTTGTTACGGTAGAGGCAGAGGTGTTTCGCCGTACATGCCTATTGTTGGACAGCTGGAGACAGCAAGGAAGCATTGATTCTCAAGAAATGCAGAAGCTTTATCAAGATGTGGAAGCACTTGTCCGAAAGCTTATACGCCTTTGATGGAACAATGACAGTATTCCAGTATTTCCCCTTCCTGCTCCGGGTGGAACCAGTGGATTTCCTCGTCCCGTTTGAACCAGGTCATTTGCTTACGGGAATAGATGCGTGAGTTCTGCTTTATCTTTTCGATGGCAAAGGGTAATGTCCATTCACCATCCAGGTACTTGAATATTTCTTTGTAGCCTACTGTATTTAGGGAATTTAGACTTTTATGTGGGTAGACCATGCGCGCTTCTTCCACTAAACCCTCTTCCACCATTTGGTCCACCCGGCAGTTGATGCGTTCATAAAGCTCTTCCCGGTTACGTGTTAATCCTATTTTGATGATACGGAAGGGGCGTTCTTTCTTTTGTTGAGTGCGGAAGGAAGTGTAGGCCTTTCCCGTCATGTAGCAGATTTCCAAAGCATGGACTACGCGTTTGGGATTCTTCAAATCTACTATTTTGTAATATTCTGGATCCAACAGCTTAAGTTCCGCACAAAGTCTTTCCAGACCTTCTGTTTCGTATTTGTGCAGCATGAGCTGGCGTGTATCGGCATCTACGGTCGGAATGTCGTCAATTCCTTTACAGACTGCATCTACATACATCATTGAGCCTCCGGTCAGCAGTACGGTGTTATGCTTTGTAAACAGGTCTTCCAGCAGCTTCATCACTTCCGCTTCGTATTGGGCGGCACTGTAATAGTCTGTCAGCTTCAGGGTACCGACGAAGTGATGCTGTACCCGTTGCAGTTGCTCCGGTGTAGGGGCAGCCGTGCCTATCTTTAAATCTGCATAGAGTTGTCTCGAATCGGCCGAGACGATACAAGTATGGAAATGTTCTGCCAATCGGAGGCTGAGCTCTGTTTTGCCTACTCCGGTGGGACCGATAAGTACGATTAGGGTGTGCATGCGGGTAAAAAATAGGCACGGATTACGCGGATTACACGGAATATTCAATAACAACCGTGTGTTTCCGTGTAATCCGTGCCTAAAAGAAATCTGTATGGTATGTCTGTTTAATATTTCTCTTCTTCAAAGGAGTTTCCGGCTTCGTCCAAACCGCCGAAACCCTCTTTGTCGAAATCTTCCATATCGAAGTCCTGGTCGCCGTAAAAGTTTTCGTCCAAATCAAGGGAACCGCCAGCAGCTGCCATCTCTTCAAAATCAATGGTCTGCTTGGGAGCTTCACCTGCCTTCTTGGTGCATTTGGCTCCTTTCATTTCCTTTCCGGTAATGATTTCAGAAAGCTCGATGAAGAAGCAGCGCTCAGTCATATAATCGAATACATAGAGAAGTTTCTGCTTCTCGTCTTCAACCAGTTCGCTCAACTGGGTCTCTTTCATCACCCAACTGTCCATTTCCGGATTGTCATCCATTTCTTCCAGCGTAATTTCTTTCTCTTTCTCCCAGTCATCATCGCAAATGAAGAAAGAAGTCATCTGGTCGTTAGTGTAGCCTGCCGACTTTAGAATCGCTTCATGGAAGTCATAAAAGGTAGCTTCCGGGTCTATCTGTATTTCTCTGACAAAATCGTCCACCTCATCAGAGATGATTGTAAATCTGTAGATCATGATGATTTATAATTTATGATTTCTGACTTTGTGTAAATCATACGTTTTTCATTTTCCTGCGGGGATAATGCCGCGGGCTGATTCACGTATAAAGTTTACGATATAGCTTATTTCCGGTGTCATTTCCATTTCATCCTCGATTTTCTTCAAGGCATCCGTATTGTTCAGACCGCCTTGATAGATAATACGATAGGCATCATGGATTTTCTCAATGGTCTCGTTGGAGAAGCCACGGCGGCGTAACCCTACCACATTGATTCCCGCATAGCAGATAGGCTCGCGTCCGGCAATGATGTACGGCGGGATGTCCTTGCTGAAACGGCAGCCGCCTTGTATCATTCCATAACCGCCCACATGGCAGAATTGGTGCATCAGTACATTGGCACTGATGATGGAATAATCGTCGATGACAATTTCACCCGCCATTTTTGTAGAGTTGCCAATGATACAGCTGTTGCCTATCAGAGCATCGTGGGCCACGTGTACACTTTCCATCAGGAGATTGTTGTTGCCGACGATGGTTCTGCCTTTGGCAGCTGTACCGCGGTTGACAGTTACGTTTTCACGTATGATATTGTTGTCTCCGATTTCAGCAGTGCTTTCCTCCCCTCTGAACTTTAAATCCTGGGGAATGGCACCGATAACGGCTCCCGGGAAAATGGTGTTTCCATTGCCGATGCGTGCACCGTACAGAATGTTGACATTTGCCATAATCTTGTTGTTATCACCGATTACCACATTCTTGTCAATGAAAACAAAAGGAGCAATCTCTACGTTTTCCCCGATTTTGGCTTCGGGATGAATATACGCTAAGGGACTTATCATATTATTTACGATTTAGCTATTTACGATTTACGATTGAGAATACTTGCGATTTACTGTATATACGATTTTATCCGAATGTGATAATTCTCACGAGTAATTTGAATCGTAAATCGTAAATAGTCTAATCGTAAATTTTATTATTTGTTCTTAACTATTTGCGCCATAAACTCTGCTTCGCAGACAACTTTTTCGCCTACAAACACATAGCCTTTCATGGTAGAGATGCCGCGGCGTATGGGGGCCATCAGCTCTACACGGAAGATGAGGGTATCTCCAGGTACCACTTTTTGGCGGAATTTCACACCGTCAATCTTCATGAAGTAGGTGGAGTAACGTTCCGGTTCATCCACTGAATTCAGTACAAGCAAACCTCCCGTCTGTGCCATTGCCTCTATCTGCAACACACCGGGCATTACGGGTTCCTGCGGGAAGTGTCCTTGAAAGAAAGGTTCGTTGGAAGTTACGTTCTTGACACCTACAATGTAGTTGGCACCTATTTCTATGACTTTGTCCACCAATTGCATCGGGTAACGGTGAGGCAGAAGTTCGCGGATGCGGTTTACATCCATAATCGGTTCGCGGTTGCAGTCGTAGGTAGGGGCTTGTATTTCGTGCAAACGGATTTCCTTGCGCATCTGGCGGGCGAACTTATTGTTGATAGTGTGTCCCGGGCGGGTAGCGATGATACGGCCCTTGATGGGCTTGCCTATCAAGGCCAGGTCACCGATGACATCAAGTAACTTGTGGCGGGCGCATTCATTGGGCCACACCAAAGGTTTGTGGTTGATATATCCCAATTGTTTGGCGTCCATATGAGGAACACCCATCACGTCGGCCAGCTTGTCATAGTTCTCCTGGGACATTTCGCGTTCGTAAATAACAATCGCATTGTCAAGGTCGCCGCCCTTGATAAGACCGGCTTGCAGCAACGGCTCAATTTCGCGTACAAACACGAAAGTACGGCTTGCGGCGATTTCATCCTTGAACTTCGTCATGTCCTCCAGCGTTGCAAACTGGTTGGGGAGGATGTTGGAATCGTATGATACCAATACATTCAAGCTGAAGTTCTCGTCCGGCAACACGATGATGGAAGAGCCGGTTGTTTCGTCACGGAATTCAATTTTGGACTTGATGATATAGAAATCTTTTACGGCATTTTGTTCTACAGTGCCTACGCGCTCTATTTCGTTGACATAATATTGGGCGCTTCCGTCCAGAATGGGAAATTCCGGTCCGTTTACCTGTATCAAGCAGTTATCGATACCCAATGCATAGAGGGCTGCCATACCATGCTCCACTGTGCTCACCTTTACTCCGTTTTTGGAGATTACAGTTCCACGGGTAGTTTCGGATACGTTGTCTGCAACGGCATCGAAGGTAGGCTGTCCTTCCAAGTCGATACGTTGGATTTTGTATCCATGGTTATCCGGAGCAGGATTGAAAGTAACGGTTAGGTCAAGTCCCGTATGAAGACCTTTTCCACTAAGCGAAAAGCTATCTTTTAGAGTCTTTTGTTTTAACATTGGTTACTTATTTAATAGTTGTTTAAGTTCATTCAATTCTTTGCGGAGCTGGCGCAGTTCCACTTGCATTTCCGGCAAACTTCTTTGTGCGATGGATGCCTTGAAATATTGTTTCAGCTCCATAGGAGGGGTACCGATAAGCTGGCTACCGTCCTTTATGCTACTGGGAACACCAGACTGTGCGCCAAGGTTCACTTTGTTGCCAATATGAATATGACCTGCAATGCCTACCTGCCCGCCGAACATGCACCATTCTCCTATCTTGGTAGAACCTGCTACACCTACTTGCGCCGCCATTACGGTGTGGGAGCCTATTTCATCATTGTGTGCCACCTGAATCAAATTATCCAGTTTCACACCGCTATGTACGATGGTGGCTCCCATAGTAGCACGGTCCACACACGTGTTGGCACCGATTTCCACATGGTCTTCCAGGATAGTGATACCTATTTGCGGTATTTTTTCATAGCCCTCGGAAGTGGGGGCGAAGCCGAAACCGTCTGCACCGATAACGCAACCGGAGTGCAGGATGCAGTGGTTTCCTACCCGGCAATCGTGGTAGATGGTGGAGTTAGCGTAAATAATACAGTCATTGCCCACTTTGGCACCGCTGCCAATCGTGACGTGCGGATGAATGACCGTATTGTCTCCCACCTCTGCGTATTCGCCAATGCAGGCAAAAGGCGCAATGTAAACATCCTTGCCAATTTTAGCTGTCTCGGCAACAAAGGCCAGAGAGTCAATTCCCACCCGCTTTGGCTTGCTTTGCTCATAAAGATTTAGCAATTTAGCAAGACTTTCATACGCATTGTCCACTTTAATCAGGGTGGCTTTCACTTCTTGTTCCGGAACAAAGTCCTTGTTTACCAGAACAATGCTTGATTGGGTTTCGTATATGTAGGGGGTATATTTGGGGTTGGATAGAAAGGAGATGGCTCCCGGTATTCCCTCTTCGATTTTCGCAAAGGTGTGAACGGTAGCATTCTCGTCTCCAACAATTTCTCCTTGGATAAATGTTGCAATTTGTTTAGCAGAGAACTCCATGTCTTATTCTTGTTAGATGGTTTCAAAACGCAATAACGGAACTTTTTTTTTATATTTCCTTGTCCTGAGGTGAATATTTTATACTTATCTATGCAAACGTTGGTAGCATAAGTAGTACTTTTTTACTTTCTTGGACAGAAGAGAGATATTGAGCATATCCGATGCTTCGGCAATATTCTTGATGCTGCCGTCGTTGTAGAGGATGTCAATACTGTCATCTGCCTCGTCGTACATATTCTTCTCGATGCTGGGGGTAGAGATGAAATATCTCGCTTCGGAGAGAGGGATGTTCAGTTGTTCACTGATTTGCAAAGTTAGTTCTTTTTTCCGTTCCTCACTAATAGGTTCGGTAGAAATCTCGACTTTGAAGATGTTTCGGTTAATCATGCCGGCGCTCAAGGTGGACAAAACCTTGTCCGAATGGCGGCTCCATACCTTGAGGGCAGTCCAGATGTCATTATCGTCCAACTGAATGAAATTCTCCAAACATTCGGGATTGTTGTAGAATGCCTCCCGGCTGATGTCGTTGTATAGAAAGAATTTCAAGGCGGGTGAGGCAAAGAGGTCTATGCCGCGGCTTGCCAGTTCCTTGGCGCGGAGCAGGGTGCTAATCAGCATTTTCTCGTAGGCAACGGAGGTTTTGTGCAGATAGACTTGCCAGTACATCAGGCGGCGGGCAGTGAGGAAGTTCTCAATAGAATAGATGCCTTTGGACTCTACTACCAGGTGGTCATCCTTTACATCCAGCATCTTGATAATGCGGGCGGAGCCAATGTTGCCTTCGGTCACTCCGGTATAGAAGCTGTCGCGGCGCAGGTAGTCCAGGCGGTCCATATCCAGTTGCCCGCTTACCAGTTGGTGCAGGAAGCGCTTGGGGTATTCATCCTTGAAAATTTGAATGGCGAGTGTCAACTGTCCGTTCATTTCCTTGTTGATACGTTCCATCAGCATCAAGGAGATGTCTTCGTGGGAGACGCCCTGCACGATGGTATTTTCCAGTACGTGGGAGAAGGGGCCGTGGCCGATGTCGTGCATCAGGATAGCGGCTTCCACAGCTTCGGCTTCGCTGTCGAAGATAAAGTTTCCTTTGGTGGCAAGTTGCTGGATGGCCTCACTCATCAGGTAGAAGGCTCCCAAAGAGTGTTGGAACCGTGTATGCTGCGCACCGGGATATACGACAGAGGACAACCCCAGTTGCTTGATACGGTTTAGACGTTGCAAAAGAGGATGTCGTACAACATCGTACAACAACCCCTTTGGTATGTTGATGAACCCGAAGACAGGGTCGTTGATAATCTTTCTTTCGAACATTAAGCGTTAGTCGTTAATCACTTTTTTCAACTCTTCCGCCATCTGTGCCTGCACTTCTTGGGCTGCTTTTCGGCTGGCGGCGGCGAAGTTCTCTGTCTTGTCCACGTAGATGATGCCACGGCTGGAGTTGACAATCAGGCCGCAAGTCTTGTTCATGCCATACTTGCAGACTTCTTCCAGGGAGCCGCCTTGTGCGCCTACGCCGGGAACCAATAGGAAGTGTTCGGGAACAATCTTGCGGATATCTTCGAAGGCGCGGCCTTGTGTGGCGCCTACTACGTACATCATCTGTTCGTCACTGGCCCACTCCTGGGATTTGCGGAGCACTTTTTCGAAGAGGCGTTCGCCGTTGGTGTCTTCCGTCAGCTGGAAGTCGTGCGAGCCTTTGTTGCTGGTCAACGCAAGCAGGATTACCCATTTGCCTTCGTACGTAAGGAACGGGGTCACACTGTCTTCGCCCATGTAGGGAGCTACGGTTACGGAATCTATATCCAGCTCTTCGAAGAAGGTACGGGCATACATGGCAGAGGTGTTCCCGATGTCACCGCGTTTGGCGTCGGCGATGATGAATTGGTCGGGATAGTTCTGCTTGATGTAGTTTACGGTTTTCTCGAAAGCTATCCAGCCTTTCACGCCCATGCTCTCATAAAATGCCAGATTGGGCTTGTAGGCGATGCAGAGGTCGGCAGTAGCGTCGATGATGGCTTTGTTGAAAGCGAATATAGGGTCTTCCTCTTTCAGAAGATGTTCGGGTATTTTCTTGATGTCGGTGTCAAGACCTACGCAAAGGAATGACTTCTTGCGCTTGATGTTCTCGAATAATTGCTGTTTGTTCATATTATTTTTTAGTTACGGGTTACTTATCACTGCCTTACAGTTCGCTCTCTTTCAGTCTTTCTGCATTTTCCGCCACAATCAGGTGGTCGATGCAGTCTTGGATGTCTCCGTCCATGAAGGCGGCGAGATTGTAGATGGTGTAGTTGATGCGGTGGTCCGTGATGCGTCCTTGCGGATAGTTGTAGGTGCGTATCTTGGCGGAGCGGTCGCCAGTGCTGACCATCGTCTTACGCTTGGAGGCGATGTCGTCGATGTACTTCTGGTGTTCCTTATCGTAGATGAAGGTACGCAAGCGCGAGAGGGCGCGTTCCTTGTTCTTGGGCTGGTCGCGCGTCTCGGTACATTCGATGAGGATTTCTTCGACTATGCCTGTGTTGGGATTCTTCCAGTTGTAGCGCAGGCGCACGCCGGATTCCACCTTGTTCACGTTCTGACCGCCGGCACCACCGCTTCGGAAGGTGTCCCACTTGATTTCACCTTCGTTGATAACTACGTCGAACTCTTCGGCTTCGGGAAGCACGGCTACGCTGGCGGCTGAGGTGTGTACCCGTCCTTGCGTTTCTGTGGCCGGTACGCGCTGCACGCGGTGCACGCCCGATTCATATTTCAGTGTGCCGTATACATTGTCGCCCGTCACGGAGCAGACAATTTCCTTGAAACCGCCGGCTGCACCTTCGTTGGCGCTGGATATCTCCATTTCCATCCCTTGGATTCGCAATACTTGGTGTACATGCGGAAGAGGTCGCCGGCAAAGATTGCCGCTTCGTCACCACCCGTGCCGCCACGAATTTCGAGGATGGCATTACGGCCATCCTGCGGGTCGGCGGGGACGAGCAGCAGCTTTATCTGCTCTTCCAGTTCCGGTTGGCGGGCTTGGCAGGCATCCAGCTCTTCGCGTGCCATTTCCCGCATCTCCTGGTCTGTTTCGTTGGCGATAATTTCTTTGGCTTCTTCTATGCCGCCCAGTACTTGCATGTACTCTTTGCGGGCATTCATCAGGTCGCCCAGTTCTTTATATTCTTTGGTGAGCTTGACGTAACGCTTCTGGTCCGCAATCACTGCCGGGTCTGTAATCAAGGTCGACACTTCTTCGAAGCGGGCGACAAGCCCTTCCAGCTTTTCGAGTATGGTATTGTTGTCTGCCATATATTTAATACTTGAACTCTCCGAATTCGCTCTTGATAATCAGTTCTTTCTTGTCGCTTTCTTCCACGCGGCCTACAATCTGTGCATCGATGTTGAAACTCTTCGAAATAGCAATCACCTCTTCTGCATGTTCGGGAGAGAGGTACACTTCCAGGCGATGCCCATATTGAACACCTTGTACATTTCGCTCCAGTCCGTATCGCTCTGCTCCTTGATGGTCTTGAACAACGGTGGAACGGGGAAGAGATTGTCTTTGATGACACGGCAGTTGTCTCCCACAAAGTGCAGTACCTTGGTTTGTGCGCCGCCCGAGCAGTGTACCATACCGTGGATTTGGGGACGGAGCGCATCGAGCAGCTTCTTAACTACCGGTGCGTAGGTGCGGGTGGGGGAAAGTACCAGCTTTCCTGCATCCAGCGGACTGTCTTCGACACTGTCTGTCAGTTTTAGCTTGCCACTGTATACCAGCTCTTCGGGTACAGCCTTGTCATAGCTTTCAGGGTATTTCTCTGCCAGGTATTTGGAGAATACATCGTGGCGTGCGCTGGTCAGTCCGTTACTGCCCATACCGCCATTGTATTCTTTCTCATAAGTAGCCTTTCCGTAAGATGCCAGACCTACAATCACATCGCCCGGACGGATATTGGCATTGTCTATAACATCTGAGCGCTTCATGCGGCAGGTCACTGTCGAGTCTACGATAATGGTACGTACAAGGTCGCCCACGTCGGCTGTTTCGCCACCGGTGGCATAAACGCCTACACCCATTTCACGGAGTTCGGCAAGCAGTTCGTCCGTACCGTTGATGATGGCGGAGATTACTTCGCCGGGAATGAGCAGCTTGTTGCGTCCGATGGTGGAAGATACCAGAATGTTGTCTACCGCACCCACACAAAGCAGGTCGTCGATGTTCATAATCAGTGCATCTTGTGCAATGCCTTTCCACACACCCAGGTCGCCGGTTTCCTTCCAGTACATATAGGCAAGACTGGACTTGGTGCCTGCTCCATCGGCATGCATAATGTTGCAATACTCCGGGTCACCGCCCAAAATGTCGGGGATAATTTTGCAGAAAGCCTGCGGGAAAATACCTTTGTCGATATTCTTGATGGCGTTGTGCACATCTTCCTTTGATGCGCTGACGCCTCGCATCATGTATCGTTGATTACTCATGAGATAATAGGTTTGTTCAATTGAATGTGCAAAGATACATCTAATCTTCTACAACACAAAGCGAGGCACAAAGTTTCTCGCCTTTGTGCCTCGCTATAGAGTTGTGTATTTATCAGAATTGTACCTGGGGAGCTTGTTCCGCTCCTTCTGCCGCTTCGAAATAAGCTCGTTTCTCAAAACCGAAGAGACCGGCAAGGATATTCTTGGGGAAACGGCGAATGGCTGTATTGAAGTTCTTGGCTGCATTGTTGAAGTTGGTACGTGCTACGTTGATACGGTTTTCCGTACCTTCCAGCTGTGCCTGCAGTTCCAGGAAATTCTGATTTGCTTTCAAGTCCGGATAGTTCTCCGTGATGGCAAGCAATTTACCGAGGGCGGAAGTCACCGCACCTTGTGCTTTCTGATATTCAGCCAGCTTTTCCGGAGTAAGGTCTGCAGCATCCACTTTGATTTGAGTGGCTTTGCTGCGGGCTTCTACTACACCTTCCAGTGTTTCCTTCTCGTGCGTGGCATATCCTTTCACGGTATTCACCAAGTTCGGAATCAGGTCGGCACGGCGTTGGTATTGGGTTTCTACGTTCGACCATTGTCCGCTGACATTTTCGTCCATGGTTACGAGTCCGTTATAGCCAGTTACCCCCCAAATGGCGAGAAGAGCTATAACAACGATAATGATAATGGTTGATTTCTTCATACTTTTCATTTTTAGGCCTCACCTCCGATTCCTCTCCGATAGAGAGAGGGGAGGAGGGGAAGGCAGTTATTAATCATTTAATTATATTCTATGTAAACGTTTTATTTTCTTCCAGTATCCTCGAAGGTGTGTCAAAACGGTTGATGGCACACAGATGACACATCCTCGGCGTTAGAACCGGGAACCGGCTCCACCGCCACCTCCCATACCGCCTCCGAAGCTGCCGCCGCTGAAGCCTCCTCCGCCACCTCCGCCGAAGAGACCTCCACCACCGAAGATGACCGGACCACCTCCGCCTCCTCCCCGGTAATTTTCATCGTATGACTGCTGGCGGCGCACTACTTTATGTCCGCAATTGCGGCAGGTGTAGGTCACATCTTCCGTTTTCACTCCATTGCGGCGTGAGATGAGTACGCTGCTGCTACGTTGCAATTTATGTTGTCCGCAGTTGGGGCATTTGTTGGCAGCGCGTTGGGCAAGGATACCTATAATAGATGCCACTGCGAGGAAACCGATAAGCCCCAGTAGGATACCTCCTACGGAGAGGTCATCCTCCTCTTCCGTGTCATTCACCATAGTGCCGTCAAGACGTGAACAGACTGCCTTTACACCCGCTACCATTCCGGCATCCCAATTACCGTCTTTCAGATAGGGAATCATGTATTTGGTCTGTATGCGTTTGCAGATGGCATCAGGAAGGTCCCCTTCCAAGCCGTATCCCGTATAAAACTGGATGCAGCGTTGGTCGGTTACCAGCAGAATGACCAAACCGTTGTTTTTCTCTTTTTTCCCTACTCCCCATTCATTGAGCAGCTGATGTGAGAAATCAAAACAGTCTTCTTGTCCGATGGAGGGAACAACGGCAACTACCGTTTCAATACCAGTCTGCTGCTCCAATGCATAGAGCATACGGTCTATATTGTCACATGCCTCCGTTGATAGGATTCCGGCTGGGTTGCACACATAGCGTGTCTTGTCCTGAAGGTGTACTTTAGGAATATTCTTAGTGGTGTAGACTTCTTGTGCCTGCAAGGATAAGAGCAGGCATAAGAAGGATGCTATAGAAATAAATCGTCTCATACTACCAATATTTGTTGCGGCGAAGATAGGAAAAATCACGTCAATGTATGTATTTCCCTACGAATTTCTTTACATGCTCGGTGTATTCCTGCGGATAATCCTTGTAAGACATGGCATGTGTGACACCGGGTACAATCCATAATTCTTTGGGTTCGGGCTTGGCTTCATAGAGGGGATAAACCATCCACGTCGGTACAAAGGTGTCGGCATCACCGTGGATGAAGAGCATCGGCAAAGTACATTTCTTTACTTGCTCCAGGGCAGAAGCTTCGCGGAAGTCCCACCCGTACTCCTGCCGGCAAAGCCAGCTTGCAGTATGCAGTAGGGGGAAAGCGGGCAGTCCGAACTGTTCTTTCAACTCCCCGCGAAACTCATCCATACGCTTGTGTAACCGCAGTCTTCCACAAAACACTTGATGAATGGCTGTTGGTATTGTCCGTGTTCCACTTCGCCGGATACCATCATGGTGGTGGCGGCTCCCATGGAGATGCCGTGTACTACCATCTTTGTACTGCGGGACGCTATGCTGTCCGCATGGTTGCGTCCGAAAAGCTCATCGGCGGTCTCGGTCCATTGCAACACGTCGAGCCGGTCTTTCCAGCCCATCTGTACATGGTTCCCTTCGCTCATCCGTGTCCGTAAAGGTCGGGCAGCAGGATGTTGAACCCCATCTCCTTGCTGTACAGATAGCCTATCATCAGCATGCGCACGGCATTATCCGTATATCCGTGTACGATGACTGCTGTTTGAGGGTGGGGTGGGCGGCGGCAACGTAGAGTGCATGCAGCGTCTCTCCGCGGTCGTTCTCGATGTAGAAGTCCTTCAGTGCTCCTGCGGTCATCAGGCTATCCACCCAGGGGTGCAGTTCGGGATAGCGCTCGTACATGAAATCGTAGGATGCGGCTATGTTGCGGCTGCGTGAAACGAGGTCGTCCGGTTTCAGGGAATAGCCCAGCATATAGTACCCTCCGCACAACAGTACGGTGCAGAGGGCAGCCAGACCGAGAATCGAATATTTTATGGCTTTCTTCATTATTTATTCCAAATTTCCCATGCAGCAAAGGCCTGCAGCAGCAACATCTCCAGTCCGTTCTTGGTGACGGCTCCTTGTGCCTGGCCTTTCTTCATGAAGAGGGTTTCGTTTGGATTATATAACAAATCGTAGAGCAAATGGTTGGGAGTCAGTAGCTCGTAAGGAATGTTGGGGCAGAAGTCCACTTTGGGATACATGCTACTGGGGTACAGTTGACAATCACTGTGTACTCTTGCATGATTTCCGGTGTCAGTTCCTCATAAGTGAGGTATTTATCCTCTTTCTTGGCGCGTGATACGAAGGTACTTTTTATACCCAGGTTCTCCAGCCCGCGATATACGGCTTTCGATGCGCCGCCGGTGCCCAGAATCAAGGCTTTTTTGTGTTGTGGTTGCAAAAGTGGTTCTATGGATTGTGTAAATCCTATGATGTCGGAGTTGTAGCCAACCAGTTTCACTTTGCCTTTGGAAAGGCGGATAATCTTAATGACATTGACGGCGCCTATCTTGGCTGTGTCTTTGTCCAGTTCGTCCAGGTAGGGGATGACTTGCTCCTTGTAAGGGATAGTCACATTCAGTCCACAGAGGTTGGGATTTTCCTCGATAACTTCCATGAAATCCTCGATACGTGGAATTTCGAAATTTACATATTCTGCATCAATATTTTCTGCCTTGAATTTCTCATTGAAATATCCGATAGAAAAGGAATGTTTCAACGGGTAACCTATTAAACCGTATTTCTGCATAATATTTTAGTTATTGATTGAATTATATTCGTTTGTTTATGGAGTACATTATTGGTCGGAAGTAGTTGAGGAGGTGATTACCGGTTCTTTGATGATAACAAAACCTCCGAATTGCAATCCGTTATCTTTTCCGTTCAAACAGAACTTTCTGTCGAATACGGGTTTATTTTTTGATTTCCAGATCAGTTTGCTAGAGAAGGTGATGACGTCTTGAGTACCATCGTTCCAGTCTATTATCACTTTTTCGTTATCGAATGTATCGTCGCCATTGAATTCTCCAAAAGTGAGAAAGTATTTGCCAGTTTCAAATTTCATTGTTTGCAGACCGTTGAAGTGTGCAAGGTAAGCTTTGGTTTGGCTTATTGGAACGTCCTTTTCATATATTTTTCCATTATAGATTGCCTTGATTCCTTGCTTGGCAATGTTGCCGGGAGTTTCAGGATTCAACAAATCATTACCTTGAGCATCTTGTACTGCGATATGCAGTTCGATAGGAGCAAAATCCCATATCATATCATCACTTCCCGAATCATCGCAAGCTGTGAAACCGGCAACGCAAAGGAGGGTAATAAATAATAAATAGAGGGTGTGTGTAGCTTTCATAAGGTCTCTTTTTTATATAAGTTTCTTCTTTTTATTTAGTTGCCACATAAAGTGTACATATCCCGAAAGTCAGCCGCTTGAAGTGCACTTCGCTGAAGCCTGCCTTGCGGATTACCTCCTGCATCACTTCTCCCTGCGGGAAGGCGCGAATACTTTCCGGTAGATAGGTGTAGGCGCTGTTGTCTTTCGAAATACATTTACCGAGCAGGGGGATGACAACTTTGGAGTAGATGGTGAACAACTGTTTCATCGGGAAGCGGTCTGGTGTGGAGAGCTCTAGTATGACGAGATGTCCGCCGGTCTTTAGTACGCGGCACATCTCGGACAGTCCCTTGTCCAGCCCTTCGAAGTTGCGGATGCCGAACGCTACGGTCACGGCGTCGAAGCTTTCGTCGGCAAACGAGAGGGAGGTGCAGTCCTCCCGGACAAATGAAATCTTGTTCGAGAGGTGCGCCTGCTTTACTTTTTCACGTCCCACGTTCATCATGCCTTCCGAGATGTCGGTGCCAATCAGGCTATCGGGTTGCAGTTCGCGGCATGCAAGGATGGCGAAATCGCCGGTGCCGGTAGCTACGTCCATAATACGCCGGGGGCGGAAAGGACGTAGGTACTTGATTGCTTTCCTACGCCAGCTGCGGTCGATGCCCATGGATAGGGTGTGATTCAGCTTGTCGTAGGCAGGAGCGATGTTGTCGAACATTTCTTCCACTTGTTCGCTCTTCTTGCCGTCATTACCGTAGGGCTTGATGTGTTCTTGGGGATAGTCCATTTACTTTAAATATTCGGTTACATTCTTTTCAATGCGTTCGGCAATGTTGCTGGTATCTTCCTTTACAAACTTCTCGCCGGTGATGTGTTCGTACAGTTCGATGTAACGTTCGCTGATTGAAGTAACGATTTCGTCGGTCATTTCCGGTACTTGCTGTCCTTCCTTGCCTTGGAAGCCGTTGTCCATCAGCCATTCTCGTACAAACTCCTTGGAGAGTTGCTTTTGCGGTTCGCCGTTGGCAAAACGTTCTTCGTAGCCTTCGGAGTAGAAGTAGCGGCTGGAGTCGGGCGTATGGATTTCGTCCATCAGGTAAATCTTGCCGTCGTGCTTGCCGAATTCGTATTTGGTGTCTACCAGAATCAATCCGCGTTCCGCTGCAATCTCGGTACCGCGTTTGAAGAGGGCCATGGTGTATTGCTCCAATACGGCATATTCTTCGGGTGTGGCAAGACCTTGTGCCAGGATTTCTTCTTTGGAGATGTCGGCATCGTGTTCGCCAATCTCGGCTTTAGTGGTCGGGGTGATGATGGGTTCAGGGAATTTCTGGTTTTCCTTCATCTTCGGCAACTTCACGCCGCAGATTTCACGTACACCGCTCTTGTAGCACGCCATGCGCTGCCACAGAGGTAACCGCGTACAATCATTTCTACGGGGAATCCTTCACACATCACACCTACCGTCACCATCGGATCGGGTGTAGCCATTTTCCAGTTGGGGCAGATGTCGGTTGTGGCATCCAGGAATTTTGCTGCAATCTGGTTCAACATTTGTCCTTTGAAGGGAATACCTTTCGGCAATACTACGTCAAAGGCTGAGATGCGGTCGTAGCTACCATGACCAACTTTTCACCATTGATGTTGTACACATCACGAACTTTTCCGTGGTACACGCTTTTCTGTCCGGGAAAGTTAAATTCAGTTGCTGTTAATGCTTTCATCTTTGTAATATTTACGATTTTGAGAATTTACTGTTTCTGTTCAATCTTACTATCGGCTTGTTCGGCTTTGCGTCGTTCACGTTCCGCTTTCGCTTCCTTGTCGAACTTCTCGTAGGCCTCCACAATCTGAGTTACCAACTTATGGCGTACGATGTCTTTCTTGTTCAGCTCCACGAAACTGATGCCTTTTACGCCTTTCAGAATCTTCAGTGCCTGCACCAGACCGGAAGTCTGGGAAGAAGGCAAGTCAATCTGCGTCATGTCTCCCGTGACAATCATCTTGGTGTTCATTCCCATGCGGGTGAGGAACATCTTGATTTGCTGGGTGGGTCGTGTTCTGCGCTTCATCCAGAATGACGACGGCATCGTTCAGTGTGCGTCCGCGCATAAAGGCGAGGGGGGCAATCTGGATGATGTTCAGCTCCATATACTCTTTCAGCTTGGCGGCAGGTATCATGTCCTGCAGGGCGTCATAGAGTGGTTGCAGATACGGTCTATCTTGTCCTTCATGTCGCCGGGCAGGAAACCGAGCTTTTCTCCGGCTTCTACGGCAGGGCGGCTGAGGATGATTTTCTTTATCTCCTTATTCTTTAGTGCCCGCACGGCAAGCGCGATGGCTGTATAGGTCTTTCCTGAACCGGCGGGACCGATGGCAAACAGCATGTCATTCTTGGCAAATGCCTCTACCAGCTTCAGCTGGTTCTCGCTGCGCGGGATAATCGGCTTTCCGGTTACGCTGAATACAATGACATTGCCCGATTTTTCCGCTTGCGGGGCATTGCCTTTGATGATGTCTATAATGACCTCTTCTTTCAAAGAGTTGTATTCGGCACAGTATTTCTCCAGCTTGGTAATGTTCTCCTCGAATGCACACATTTCCTCCTCATCACCCAATACTTTGATGACATTGCCGCGGGCAACGATGCGAAGCTTGGGATACAAGGCCTTTATCAGCTGCATGTTGGCGTTGTTTACGCCATAAAATATTACCGGGTCAATATCTTCAAGAACAATCAGTTTTTCTATCATTGATATGTTTTAAAGTTCAATTCGTTCTTTTAGTGAAACGTTCTGCAAATGTAGTGAAACGTTTGGATACTTAAACAGTTCCATTGGGTATTTTTTTTGCAGTGGCTTCGGGTAGATTGTCGGTAATTGTTGCACGACGATGCCGTTTCCTTTTTTTGAGCATCCGATACGTTGTCGGTTCAGCGTCTGTTCCTTCATGTTGAAGATAATATTGGGGTCGAAGTGCTGCCCGTTGACGCGTGTCTCGAAGTGCAGATGCTCAGTAGAGGCGCGTCCGGTGCGTCCGGTCAGTGCGATGGGCTGTCCGGCTTTGACTGTGTCGCCACAATGTACAAGGTTTTTGAAGTTGTGGCTGTATATCGTTTCCAGTCCGAAGTCATGGCGTACGACGACGACATTGCCGTAGGCGCTATAAGGCTTGGACATCCGTACTACGCCGTTGAAGGCACTCCGTATGGTGTCTTTGGCGTAGGTCTTGATGTCTATGCCACTGTGGCGTCCCCGCCCCGTCCGTAAGGAGATGACTTTTCCTCCAGGCAGGGGAAAGGAGTATTCCGTGTCCGGAATGTCCTCCAAAGGTAGCTCTATCAGTTCTCTTTGCGAAAACAGTCCCGGAGTGGCAACGCGGATATGGTTGGTTTCCATGGTGGAAAAGACCGTTTTCTTCCCTTGTGCCGTGGCACCAAGGGCTATGAGCAGGAGAGGGACAAGAATACGGATTCTCATTTATTCAAAATATTGTATAGTCCCACTGGTAGAGGAAGCATATTTCTCCAACAGTTCCAATATCATTTCGGCTGCTTCTTTCAGACCTTCCTGCCCGTTGTAGCCGTTGACAATGGCAAGGATATGGCGGGTTTCAAGTTTCATCTTGGTGCGTTCGTGGTCGCTGGTCGGGGTACCGATACCGCCTATACGGTCGCGGTAGACGGGCAGCCCTTCTATGTTCAGCATGCCGCGGCCTATACCCTCGAACAATTCCTCGGCACGTCCTATGCCCAGCTCAAGGTCGGTCCCTTGTATCTCGTCGGCATCAAATCCGCCGATAGAGTGGCCCGTACGTAGGGAGACAAGGTTGATAAGGTCTACCAACGTATCTATCTGATAGAGTTCCAATCCGCGCAGCAGTCGCCGTCTCAGTGCTTCGGCCGAGGGACGGTAGCGGCTGGGATCCTTGCCGCAACGTTTGTAGGCTTCGCGGGTGGCGGCAATGACGGGTTGGTACTTGATGCTGTCCGTGGTTTCACGGGCTCTTAGCTCTTGGGTGAAAGTTGCGATTTCTTGCCACAACCCTTCGCAATATGGGGTATTTGTCACTTCGGCAAATACGGCTGCACCGCGGAATTCGGGGCAATTCTGCTTGATTTCTTTAGAAAGTGTGATATGATACATTAATGCAATCCGTTTGAATGGGTTAACATGATTCCCGACAATATCCTTCCGGATTTGATACCCATCCGGCGTGCCGAGAAAAACTCTTCATATTGGGTAAAAGTACATATATTGCTGTCTCCACTTGTGCGGAAGGTACTCCGAAGTCCAGTAGTTGCAGTCGGTTGGCAGCCCATAGGTCGATATGGTATTTGTGGGTGGCGGGTTTCCATTCGGAGATGTAATCCATCTGGAAACCGTTCTTGCGGAATGCTTCATAGACTTCGTCGCCTACCTCGAAGGCGGAAAGGGAGATGCCGGGGCCGATGCAGGCTATCACTTCTTTGCCCTCTGTACCATAGCGGGCACGCATCTTGTCGAGTGTGTGGCCGAGGATGTAATTCACAGTGCCGCGCCATCCGGCATGAACAGCGGCTATCACGGCATTCTTCCGGTCGTAGAGCAGGATGGGAATGCAGTCTGCCGTAGAGATACAGATGCAGTAGCCCGGTTCACGGGTTATCAGTGCATCAATGCCCTGCAACATGGAGTGGCGTTCTTCTGCTGTTGCTTGCAGGTAAGTTCCGTCAATGACAAGTGCCTTTGTCCCGTGGGTCTGAAACGGGATGACCAGTTCTTGGGGGCGTTGGGGCAGGGAAGAACATACTATTTCCTGGTTGCGGCGTACAGCTTCGGCTTCGTCTCCCGTGTAAGGTGTACAGTTGAGGAAGGCATAGTTACCTTGGCTGCATCCACCGTGGCGGGTGGTTACAAAACAAGAAATGCCGGGATATGAGGCAGGCAGCTCATATCCCAACATTTTCCTATCTTCTGTAAGAGGAATCATTTTTTATCTTCCTCCCAATCTTCTTCGTATTCAAAGTCCTCGAGGTCCTCTATGTCCTCGTCGTCGTTGACGTATTCATAGCTGAGGTCCTCGTCCTCACCCTCTTCTTTCAATTCTTCCTGCAGGTGGCTGAGGTCTTTGGCGCGGTGGGCAATGCTGTCCACTTTGCTTCTATCTTATTGCTTTCCTTGTTCAGCTCTTCCCAAAGGATGTCTTTCAGCGTGGAGATGCCCATGCCTGCCACGGCAGAGATAAAGATATGAGGAATACCTTCGGGCAGTGTCGGCTCTATCTCGTCCATCAGCTCCTGGTCCAGCATGTCACATTTGGTGATGGCAAGCACGCGTTGTTTGTCCAGCATTTCGGGGTTGAAGGTGCGGAGCTCGTTCAGGAGTATGTCGTACTCCTTGCGGATGTCGTCGCTGTCGGCAGGCACCATGAACAGCAACAGGGAGTTGCGCTCGATGTGTCGCAGGAAGCGCAATCCCAATCCTTTGCCCGCACTGGCTCCTTCGATGATTCCGGGAATGTCCGCCATCACAAACGATTTGCTGTCGCGATAGGACACGATGCCCAGATTGGTTCCAGCGTTGTAAACGGATAATTGGCGATTTTGGGCTTCGCCGCAGAAACGGATGCCAGTAAAGTAGATTTTCCTGCATTGGGGAAACCTACCAGACCGACGTCTGCCAGCAGCTTCAGTTCCATGATTACCGTCAACTCCTGCATCGGTTCGCCCGGTTGTGCAAAGCGGGGAGCCTGGCGTGTGGCGGTTTTGAAGTGCCAGTTGCCCAGACCTCCGCGTCCGCCTTTCAGCAGGATGACTTCTTGTTCGTGCTCGGTGACGTCGCAGATATATTCACCCGTTTCGGCGTTGTACACCACCGTGCCGCAGGGCACTTCAATCACCTTGTCCGCTCCGTCTTTCCCGAAACTGCGGTTCTTGGAACCGGATTCTCCGTGACCTGCCAGGATGTGGCGATCGTACTTCAGATGGAGTAGCGTCCAGTAGTTGCGGTTACCCCGCAGGATGACATGGCCTCCTCGTCCTCCGTCACCTCCGTCGGGGCCTCCGTTGGGTATGTATTTCTCACGCCGCATATGCGTAGAACCTCGTCCGCCCTTTCCGGAGCGGCAATATATTTTTACGTAGTCAACAAAATTCGATTCAGCCATATTCTGTTTTATTGTTATTTCACTGCGTCAATAGCCTTGCAAACATCGGCAAAGATTTCTTCCAATACGCCGAAGCCCTGGATGTGTTGGTATTTGCCGTCCTGCTTGTACCAGTCAATCAGCGGAGCTGTCTGTGAGTGGTAAACCACCAGACGCTTCTTGATTGTCTCTTCATTGTCGTCTGCACGTCCTGATTCTTGTCCGCGCTTGATAAGGCGTTTCATCAGTTCTTCTTCGGGCACGTCGAGGTCGAGCATTACGCTGACTTCCTGTCCGCGTTCGGCGAGCATCTTCTTTAATGCTTCAGCCTGGGCGATTGTTCTGGGGAAGCCGTCGAAAATCACGCCTTTGCTATCCTTGAAGCTGTCGAATACGCTTGCCAGAATATCAATCATCAACTCATCGGGAATCAACTGGCCCTGGTCGATATAACCTTTAGCAGTCTTGCCCAGTTCTGTACCGTTTTTCATTTCAGCACGGAGCACGTCTCCGGTAGAGATGTGGTTGATGCCATACTTTTCTACAATCTTTTCACTTTGTGTTCCCTTACCTGAACCGGGAGCACCAAAAATTACAATGTTCAACATTTGCTTAGTTATTATTTAATGATTTACTATATTATGTCTGTATCAGTCTACTACAGTATAAATGTCGGGATAGTTGCGCCCGAAGCCGTCATAATCCAACCCGTAGCCCACGATGAAATCGTTCGGAATATTCATGGCCACATATTCTATGTTCAAATCAACTTTCAGCTTATCGGGTTTCACCAGTAGAGAGGCAATATGAATCTCCCTGGGACCGCGAGTGCCGAGGGTGTCCAGTAAGCGTTGCATGGTGAGTCCCGTATCTACGATATCCTCTACAATGACCACTGTACGGTCTGTGAGGTCTTCATTGATGCCTATTACTTCCTTGATTACCCCGGTAGAGGATACTCCTTGATAAGATGCCAATTTGACAAACGAAATTTCGCAGGGAATCGTGATTCGTTTCAGCAAATCGGAGGTAAACATGAACGAACCGTTCAGTACGCTGAGGAATAGAGGATTCTTTCCTGCCAGGTCGCGGTTGATTTCGTTCGCTACACGGGTTACTTCTTTCAGTATGTCCTGCTCCTTGATGGAGACTGTGAACATCTTGTCTTTTATTTGTATGGTATCCATAGATGGGATGTTTTTAGAAAGTTGGGGCAAAAATACGATATTTGTTTGAAAGTGAAAAGTTTTGTTCTAGTATATTCTCAAAGGGCTATGAATTAGTTGGATCCGTTACTAAAAACCAGTTTATGAATGCATGGTTTTCATCAACGGAATCGGATGCAATTTCAACCTTGGAAAATTCAAATCCGAGAAACTGACAGAACTTTTTTGTAGTACGCGTCAGGAATAGACAGATAAAACTTTCCACTGGAGTAGAGAACAGTCTAGAATAGTGAAATGTAAAAAATAAGTGGTGTGTGTCGGTTGTCGGCTGACAGAACCAGACAGCTATGTCAATAACTTTAGGAAACTCTTATTTCTCAGTTTCTGGAGATATTGTAACTCCGGAGTAAGACGATATTCAGCTCGAATATTTGTAATGCCATAGTTCCCGACGCTGGACTTTCTTGTAATTTTATTAAGCCAAGACGGTGCTCCCACCGATTATGGTTATAGAATTTCGATTTCTTCAGCTTCTTATGATTTTTCTTCCGGTACAAGCTCCCATTGCATGTAAACTTGTCTATAGGTCTTCTGTAGATGTCGGATCCGAAAATTATGTATCTGCAATATCCTTCGAAGGAACAGTGTTTATGGTGAAAATATTACTGATTTTCATTGATTGATAAGATGCTATGCCAGATAATGGTAGCGGAAGACCTCTTGAAGATAGCATCTGTCGTTACTTCTTTCTTGACTAGGTTTTGTCAGAATCTTGTGTCGATACTGCTATTTCTGATTGGTTATGTATGGTTGATGCACTAATGACAGAAAAAAACAATGCTTAGGAGTAAGAAAACAAAGAGAAATATGTTGAAAAATGTACTCCAAAAGTTTTTTATCTAACCTTTGGAGTACATTTTATTTGAGACAGCTTTCTTTCGACTTTTTATTTTTTATGTTGGAGAATTCGGGATTAGCCGATTCTTCTTTCTGCTTTTCTGTTCCTACTCTAGAAGTGTAACTTTCCTAATCTTCGTTATGCTCGTAATATCTCCGAGTATACCCTATAGATTCCATCTTCTCTTTAATTGATAGTTTAATTATTTGCATTCTTGAATTCAATGTAGGGCAATACTGGAAATCGGTTATCATGATACTAATTTATTCTGTCTTTTTATCAGTAACCAATTACAGATTCGCTTTTTTATATATAATAATTGTGTTTTTGGTGTAAGTCTTGTCATTTCCATTATGATGGCAACGGTCGTCTTAAATTTCGAACATTCTGCTCCGTGCCAGCATGCAGGCTCCAACTACACCAGCCTTGTCTTTTAACTTGGAAACAGTCACCGTGGCGTCTTTGTTGACCAGATTCAATGAGTATTTCCTTATTGCCGTTTTGATTGGCTGTACTATATAGTCTCCCGTCGATGATAATGTGCCTCCGATTATTACCAGTTCCGGATTGAATATGCTGATCAGTCCTGCTATTTGCCTTCCCAACTTTTGGCCTATTTCTTCCACTATCTCAATACATAGCAAATCCTCTTTATTGACTGCAGTGATGATTTCGTCCAATGTGGGTGGATTTTCTATAGTTCGTTTTGACAGTATGGAACTTTCTCCTTTACCGATTCTTTCCAATAGGATGCGGTGCAGTGCCGAACCTGAGGCTTCCGTTTCCAGGCATCCTTTTTTGCCGCAATGGCACAGTATTTCATTGTCGAATACATTGACGTGCCCGAATTCTCCGGAAATCCGGATTTCCCGTGTATACCTTCCGTCTATGATGATGCCAATTCCAAGTCCCCAGCTTATATTGACAAAGATGATGTCTTTTCCCCTTTGACGCATCCTTGCATATGTTCTCCATAGGTCATGGCCCTTGTGTCGTTGTCTATACAGACTGGGTACCCTATTTTTCATTCAGCACATCTGCCAAAGGACGCTCTGAAAAGTTGAACATACTGAAACTGTATCCTGATTCCGGATTTACTCTTCCAGAGATGTTGATGCAGATGTTCATTATCTTCTTGTCATTGATTTCTGTTTCCTTTATGAAGCCTCGAATGAGTGCACATAGTTCTTCCAAAGCCTCTTGTGTATTTTCGAACTTGTACGGTATGTTCATCCTGATTTCCACCATATCTCCCTTGAAATTGATTAGTCCTATGTTTATGGCAAATTTTTTAATGTCCACCCCAATGAAGTATCCTGATTCTGGGTTGAGCCGTATAGGCTTGGGTGACGGCCGCTACTAGTCTCCAGTTTTCCATAGTCATTTATATAGTTGTCCTCACACATTTCATTGATAAATTTGGTAATTGTGGGCACACTTAGGTCAAGTTCCTTGGCTAAATCAGTAATAGTGGAGCTTCCATTATATATATAATGTGTGATGATTCCTTTTTTAAGAGTGCATTCTTGCTCCCGGTTTCCATTTCTTTTAATAAATCCTGCTTCATTAGTGTTATATTTTTAAATTATTCGCCTTATTTTTATTTTATATATTGGTATACTAAAGTATATGGGTTAATATTATTGTATTCTGTCTATTGTTTTGCAATTTATTTAGTAATAACCGGTTAATATATGTTAAATATATGGTATATATTAATTAAATACTTTATTAAGTATTGCAAAGATAATAAATATATCTAATATTTGTGACGTGATAATTGAATAATAATGGTTAATGTCCATAACGATGAAAAACATAATTGGATTTTTTTCTAAAATATGCATTCAATAGGGCTTTTAATATATAATGGTTGATCTTAATTTTATTAATGATGAAACACGCAGGGATTTTTTAAAAAAGACCGCTTTGTTTGGTGCATCTGCATTCATGCCCCCTTCATTGTTGGGGCAAGAGAGTGATGGGAATTGTTCTTTTTCTCGGGAGACTACCTCTTCCATGCTGGTTCCCATGGGTGATGCACTTAAAATTACCGGTACATTTTAGATGAGATATCTCATGATATTCCCCATCAGAATTGGGGAGAAATAGAATGGGATCGGGATTTCCGGTATATGCGGGATGTTGGGATTGATACGGTTATTATGATTCGTTCCGGTTATCGTAAATTCATTACTTACCCTTCGAAGCACTTGTTAAGCAAGGGTTGTTATATGCCTTCTGTTGATTTGTTGGATATGTTTCTTCGACTGGCAGAAAAATATCACATGAAGTTTTATTTTGGTTTATATGACTCTGGTAAGTATTGGGATACCGGTGATTTGTCGTGGGAGATTGAGGATAATAAGTATGTGATTGATGAAGTGTGGGATAAATACGGTGAAAAATATAAGAGTTTTGGTGGCTGGTATATTAGTGGTGAAATAAGCCGTAAGACGAAAGGCGCTATTGATGCCTTTCGTACAATGGGTAAACAATGCAAAGATGTATCCGGAGGTTTACCGACTTTTATTTCTCCATGGATTGATGGGAAAAAGGCTGTTATGGGAACAGGCAAGCTAACAAAAGAAGATGCTGTCTCTGTTCAGGAACATGAAAGGGAATGGAATGAAATTTTCGATGGCGTTCATGATGTGGTTGACGCTTGTGCCTTCCAAGATGGACATATTGATTATGATGAACTGGATGCTTTTTTTGCTGTAAATAAGAAATTGGCTGATAAATATGGTATTGCAGTGCTGGACAAATGCCGAAACTTTTGACCGTGATATGCCCATTGATTTCTTGCCTATTAAGTTTGATAAGTTGCGTATGAAATTGGAAGCTGCCAAACGGGCAGGTTATGACAAAGCTATCACTTTTGAATTTTCTCATTTTATGAGTCCGCAATCGGCGTATTTGCAGGCAGGGCATTTATATAATAGGTATAAAGAATATTTTAATATAAGATGACATGAAAAACATAATAAGACAGTTATTGGTATTTTTTGTTTTTGTCGTCAGCTTAAATTTGGCGGCACAAACTCTACCTGTTATAACGGGACAGGTTAAATGTCAGGGACGTGGAGTTGCGAATGTAGTGGTTACAAATGGTTTCGATTGTGTTTCGACCGATGTTGCCGGCAAATATACTATTCCTTATCATCGTGATGCCCGTTTTGTATATGTTACTACTCCAGCAGGTTATTTGCCCCAACGGGATGGTAGCCTCCCTTTGTTTTATCAACGCATTACTAAAGGGACTTCTGTATATGATTTTTCTTTAGTCAAAAATTCTAAGAATGATGACAAGCATCTTTTCTTGGTTCAGGCCGATGTTCAGCTTGGAAAAGACGAAGATGTTACTGCTTATTCAGAATATCTGAGGGATGTGAAGGAATTTGTCGACAAATGTTCGAAATATGATTTATTTATGCTGGATTGTGGTGATATTGTAGGTAATGCCTTGTCGCTTTTTTCCTCATATAAAAAAGCATCGGACGTGTTGGATGTCCCTATGTATCGAGTGATTGGAAATCATGATATGGAATATGGAGTACGTTCTTACGAGCATTCGTATAAATCCTATGAAGAGAATTTCGGCCCTATTTATTATTCCTTTAACCGTGGAAAGGCTCATTATATCGTGCTTGATAACTGTTACTATATCAATAGGCATTACCGCTACATCGGTTATATTGATGAGCGTACTTTGCAATGGATTGAGAAGGATTTGGCCTTTGTGCCGAAGGACCATTTGGTGTTTGTTTCCATGCATATCCCTTCCAGTTCTACTAAGGAGCTGGAATTTAATGCGCTACTTCCTGATGAGACCAGTAATGCTTCAAGCTTGTATGACCTCTTGAAAGGGTACGAGGCACATTTGCTGACTGGTCATACCCATAACAACGGTAATGTTGTATTCAATGATAGCTTGATGGAACATAACACAGCAGCTGTATGCGGTACTTTTTGGAAGGCTGATATTTGCACCGATGGCACTCCCGCTGGTTATGGTGTATATGAAGTTGATGGAAACAAGCTGACTTGGCGTTATAAGAGTGCGGGGTATCCCATTGAACATCAATTCAGGGCTTATCCGGTAGGAGTTTCAGAGGATTACCCTGAGTATATTCTTGCGAATGTATGGAATTGGGATGAAACTGGAAGGTAGAGTGGTATGAGAATGGGAAATGTATGGGTGAAATGGAGCATTTCACGGGCTTTGATCCGGAAGCAAAAGCCATTTGCTCGGATAAAAAGCGCGTAGAGTATGATTGGATTTCTCCGATAAAAACAGAACACATGTTTCGTGCTTTACCTAAAAATGGTAGTGCTTCAATGGAGGTGTGTGTGACAGACCGTTTTGGTAATGTATATAAAGTTAAACTATAAACAATGATGAAGAAAAATGTAAATATCGGATATTTAGTATTTCTGTCCTTTGTTGCAGCCTTAGGAGGTTTTCTCTTTGGCTATGATACTGCTGTGATTTCTGGTACCATTGCCCAAGTGACTGTACTTTTTCATTTGGATACCTTGCAGCAGGGATGGTATGTGGGTTGTGCGCTGATAGGCTCTATTGTGGGTGTACTTTTTGCTGGCGTGTTGAGCGATAAGTTCGGTCGTAAACTGACGATGGTTCTTTCTGCTGTGTTGTTTTCCACTTCGGCCATAGGCTGTGCCATTTGTGCTAATTTCGATGAGTTGGTTGTATATCGTATTATTGGTGGTGTGGGTATTGGTGTTGTTTCTATTATATCTCCTTTGTATATCTCAGAAGTTTCTGTGGCCCAATACAGAGGACGTTTAGTCTCTTTGTACCAATTGGCCGTTACAGTAGGATTTTTGGGCGCTTATTTGGTAAATTTCCAGTTGCTTGGATATTCAGAAAGTCATGTCGTTTCTGGTATAGGTTTATTTGAAAAAATCTTTGTAGCTGAAGTATGGCGTGGCATGTTGGGGATGGAAACACTACCAGCTCTTTTGTTTTTTACCATTATCTTTTTTATTCCCGAAAGCCCTCGTTGGTTGATTTTGAAAGGTAGAGAAGAACGTGGTCTTAATGTTTTGCAACGAATTTACAACTCGGCTGAGGAGGCTATGAACCAGATGAACGAAACCAAATCTGTTGTATCAGAAACTAAATCCGAGTGGGCATTATTGTTGCAGCCTGGCATTCTGAAAGCTGTGATAATCGGTGTTGCCATTGCCATATTGGGACAGTTCATGGGTGTGAATGCCGTATTGTATTATGGTCCTTCTATTTTTGAAAAAGCTGGGCTTTCCGGTGGTGATTCTTTGTTTTATCAAGTGTTGGTTGGCTTGGTTAATACGTTGACTACTGTCTTGGCACTTGCTATTATTGATAGAGTGGGACGTAAGAAGTTGGTATATTATGGCGTTTCAGGGATGGTTCTTTCTTTGTTGCTTATCGGTATTTACTTTTTGTGGGAAGAGAGTTTGGGGTTGTCAAGTCTTTTCTTGTTGGTTTGCTTCTTGTCTTATGTGTTTTGTTGTGCTGTATCTATTTGTGCAGTGGTATTTGTGCTTCTTTCAGAAATGTACCTACCAAAGTACGTGGTTTGGCTATGTCTATAGCAGGATTTTCTCTTTGGATTGGAACATATTTAATTGGGCAGTTGACTCCTTGGATGCTCCAGAATCTTACCCCCGCCGGAACATTCTTCTTGTTTGCTGCAATGTGTGTGCTTATATGCTCATTGTATGGAAACTTGTACCGGAAACGACTGGCAAATCTTTGGAAGAGATAGAACGGTATTGGACACGTATGAAATAAATTGACCTTATGAACTAAAATATAAAAAAAATATGGACTTTAAAAAATTAGCAACACAGTATAAGGATGAACTGATGAATCATATTCTTCCTTTTTGGCTTGAATGTTCTCAAGATCATGAATATGGTGGATATTTTACATGCTTGGATCGTCAAGGCAATGTATTTGATACGGATAAATTTATTTGGTTGCAGGGACGTGAGGTATGGATGTTTTCGATGCTTTATAATAAGGTAGAGAAGCGTCAAGAGTGGTTAGATTGTGCCATTCAAGGAGGAGAATTCTTGAAAAAGTATGGTCACGATGGTAACTATAACTGGTATTTCTCATTGGACAGACAAGGAAATCCATTAGTTGAGCCTTATAATATTTTTTCATATACGTTTGCTACGATGGCATTTGGGCAGTTAAGCTTAGCCACAGGGAATGAAGAGTATGCAGAAATTGCCAAGAAAACGTTTGATATAATCTTGTCGAAGGTTGATAATCCCAAAGGGCATTGGAATAAGTTGCATGCAGGTACACGTGATTTGAAGAACTTTGCATTGCCAATGATTTTATGCAATTTGGCTTTGGAGATAGAACATTTGCTGGATGAGGATTATCTGGAAAAGACCATGGAAGTCTGTATCCATGAGGTTATGGAAGAATTTTATCGTCTGGAATTAGGAGGTATTATTGTTGAAAACATACAAATGGACGGACAGCTTTCCGATTCGTTCGAGGGAAGACAAATTACTCCCGGACATGCAATTGAAGCCATGTGGTTTATCATGGACTTAGGGAAACGTTTGGGGCGTTTGGACTTGATAGAAAAGGCGAAAAATACCACTTTGACTATGCTCGATTACGGCTGGGATAAAGAGTTCGGAGGTATTTATTATTTTATGGATCGTAAAGGTTGTCCTCCTCAACAATTGGAGTGGGATCAGAAGCTTTGGTGGGTACATATCGAGACTCTGATTTCTCTATTGAAAGGGTATCATTTGACTGGCGACCAGCAATGTTTGGAGTGGTTTAATAAAGTGCATGATTATACATGGACTCATTTTAAAGATACAGAACATCCTGAATGGTTTGGATACCTGAATAGAAGAGGTGAAGTTTTGCTTCCGCTGAAAGGTGGAAAATGGAAAGGATGTTTCCATGTTCCCAGAGGATTGTATCAGTGTTGGACTGTTTTGGAGGAAATAGCAAATTCATAAATAGAATCTGTATGAGCAAAATCATAGTAGTAGGCAGTTCAAATACGGATATGGTAGTGCATACCTCCCATTTACCAGCACCGGGAGAGACAATCCTTGGTGGTAAGTTTCTTATGAATCAGGGTGGTAAAGGAGCAAATCAGGCAGTTGCAGTGAAGCGATTGGGGGGTGACTTGTTATTTGTGGCGAGAGTGGGCAATGATGTTTTGGGACAGCAGACCTTGCGTGTTTTTCAAAATGAAGGCATAGAAACAAGCTATATTGCTTTAGATAATGAAACTCCATCCGGAGTTGCGTTGATAAGCGTGGACCAATATGCTGAAAATTGTATTGTTGTGGCTTCGGGGGCTAATATGTTACTTGGACAAGAGGATATTGACAGTATGGAAAAAGAGATGTTGGTTGGAGATATATTATTGATGCAACTGGAAATTCCTCTTTCAACTGTAGAATATGCTGCACGGAAGGCTTATGAAAAGGGAGTGAAAGTTGTATTGAATCCTGCTCCTGCCTGTTCTTTGCCGGAATCTTTGTTCCAATATTTATATATGATAACTCCCAATCGGATAGAGGCTGAAATGCTGACCGGAGTTAAGATAAACAGCAAAGAAGACGTGGCTATGGCGGCTGGTGTCTTGTATCGGAAAGGTGTGAAAAATATAATAATAACTTTGGGTAGCGAAGGAAGCTTTGTAAGAGAAGGAGAAAAAACTTATTATGTAGATGCCTACAAAGTGGTTCCGGTTGATACTACGGCCGCAGGAGATACTTTCAATGGAGCTGTTTGCGTGGGCGTTTCCGAAGGGATGAGCTTGGAACAAGCAGTATTGTTTGCATCTAAAGCTTCTTCTATTTCTGTTACAAGAATGGGGGCTCAATCATCTATTCCTTATCGGAAAGAGTTGGATATGAATAATTTAGTTTAATCTGTTAAAAGAAGAATATTGTGGATAGACGTCATTTTTATTCAATGTTAGGTCTGGGAGCAGTTGGTTTGGCTCTGCCGGGAGTAGCTCAAGCAGATATTTTAAAGCAAGCAGCTGCCAATCCGAATATAAACCTATTTCCGGTTCTTGGTTTGAATTTCAGCATCCGGGAGGTAAAGAAGGAGTATATTGGGACAAAGACTTAAGACAGTTTACTGCTGCCCAGTGGAGAGAAAAATTCGTGAAATCAGTGAGACCGGTATGGAATATTTGGTGATGATGAATGTGGCTGCTCACGGCAAAGCTTTTTTTGATACGAAATTGGCTCCTAAATTTGAAATGGGTTGTGAAGATCCTATTGAAACAGTCCTTTCTGCGGCAGATGAGTTTGGTGTGAAGTTCTTTGTGAGCAATGATTATTGGGGACCGGATCTTGATGCTCATCGGATGATGACAGATAGGGAACTGGGTAAGAAAAGGAATCAATCAATGGAAGAAATCTATAAGAAATATGGGCATCACAAGAGCTTTTATGGGTGGTATTTCCCTAATGAATCGTGGTTAGATCCTTATTTTTGCGATTTTGTGATACCTTATGTCAATGAGTGTGCGCAAGTGGCTAAGTCGTTGAATGCTAACTGTGTGAATATAATAGCTCCATACAATATAAAGAAAGAAAAATGTGATGATTATTTTGTGAGACAGCTTGAACAACTCAATGTGGAAATCGTGGCCTATCAGGATGGAGTGGGAGTAGGTGCAACCAGATTGGAAGATTCTGCCCGTTATTATGAGAATTTGTCGAAAGCGCATCAAAAGGCAGGGCGTTCCAGAATATGGGCTGATATGGAGTTGTTTTACTTTGAACAGACCACTCATGGCAGTTTACTTCCAGCGGACTTTAACAATAGAATAATTCATCAAATGGAAGCTATTTCACCTTTCGTGGACAAAATTTTGGTTTACCAATATCTTGGAATCATGAACAAACCCCAATCTAAGCTCATGCCGGATTAAGAGGAGAGACGGTAAGGTTATATAATCAATATATGGATTGGTATAACAAACAAAATTTTAAATGAATAGGAATGATATGAAAAGAATTGTATACTTTTTAGTTTCTCTGTTGGGATTTACCAAACTGGCAGCACAAGATCCTGCTGATTTTGTTCTTCCATCTATTATAAGTGATCATGCAGTGATGCAACGTGATGCCGAAGTAAAGCTTTGGGGATGGTGTCCCAGTGTTTGGGATTTGAAGATTGTATGTAGTTGGGCTCCCAATGATACGGTTCATGTATCTTCTGATAAATATAAGTATTGGGAAACTTATATAACACTCCCAAAGCCGAAGGACCGCACGCCATTCGGTTTTATGGTTGGGAAGGTAAACTTTGCGCAGAAGTGAAAGACATTCTGATGGGAGAAACTTGGCTTTGTTCCGGTCAGTCAAATATGGAGTATTGCTTTAAGTGGCGTGTAGATGACATCACCGATAGAAGTACACTGTTTGACAATAAAAAGATTCGTTTTTTCAAGGTGGCTAAGTCATCCTCCGCGTATCCGGTTGAAAGAATTCAGGGAAAGTGGGAAATTTGTTCTCCCGAAATTGCAGAAGATTTTAGCGTAGTGGCTTTTTGCTTTGGAAAAAGGCTGAATGAAGAATTGGGTAATCTTCCTATCGGGTTGATAGGCTCTTATTGGGGAGGTACAGCCATTGAGCCTTGGATGGACGAATTTACATTGCGTCATGAGAAATTGGAAGAAAAGACTAAAGCATTGACTGCCGGATGGGCACCGACTGCAAATTCTTCTCTTTACAATGCAATGATTCATCCCATTATAAACTACACTATTGCCGGGGTTGTCTGGTATCAAGGAGAAGCCAATAATGAAAGGCATCAGGATTATGGAGTTATGTTTGATGCTATGATTAGAGGTTGGCGTAATGCTTTTCATCATTATTTGCCTTTCTATTTTGTCCAGATAACTCCTTGGAGTGGTTATGCGGATAAAAATGCTGCATATTTGCGTGAACAACAAGCCGATGTGGCTGCTACATTGAGAAATACTGGTATGGTTGTGGCGGGAGACTTAGTAAACGACCTAACAGATATTCATCCGAGTCTGAAGAGACAAGTAGGAGAACGATTAGCTAATATGGCTTTGAAAAATAGTTATCATAAAGAGGATATACAACCGTATTCGCCTATGCTAAAATCCTTTAGAGTAGATGGTCGTAAAGTAATAGTAACAACTACCGCTATTGGCAAACTTGCTTGCAAGGATAAGGTCATTCGTCACTTTGAGGTCGTGGATAAAGAGGGTAATTTGCATCCGGCTAAGGCTTCTATATTAAAGAATGGAGATATCAGTGTCATTGCCGATAAGGTGAAGGAACCGGTAGGAGTACGTTATTGTTTTTCCAATGATGCTATGCCTAATTTATTTGATAGTAACGGATTGCCTTTGGCTCCATTTAGAACAGATCGTAAAAAATGAAAAAGTCTTTATTATATTTAATTTGTTGTTTTATTTGCTTCTCTGCTTTTTCTCAAGCTTCTGATTTGAAGTTTCGTGACGGGAAGTTCAAGATTGTTCAGTTGACAGACCTGCATTGGGTAGAGAGTGATTCTTATAAATTGAAGAATGACAGCACTTGTCATTTGATTCGTGAAGTTATTCGTATAGAAGATCCCGATTTGGTTGTTCTTACAGGTGATGTAGTAGTTTCCTGGAATGCTAAGAAGGATGGGAGAAATTGACCAAAATATTTGGGGAAACCAAAACTCCTTTTGTTGTGACCTTTGGTAATCATGATGAAGAAACGGATATGAACAATGCTCAGATATTGGACTATCTGTGTACACGACCTTATAACCTGACTTAATGATGCTTGAAAAAGGACTTTCGGGCTCGGGCAATTGCATGTTGACCGTCCGTTCTTCTGATGCTACATCTGAAAAATGGGTACTCTATTTCTTCGATTCTCACAATAATACCAAAGACCGTTCTTTTGGTTATTATGATTGGATTAAGCATAATCAGATAGAGTGGTATAGGAAAAGTAGCAGTCGGGTTACCGCTCGCAACAAGCGCATATTGCCTTCCTTGGCTTTCTTCCATATTCCTCTGCCAGAGCATGAAACGGCAAGGTGGACATGCCGGGAGTTTGGCGAGAAGCAGGAGGGTGTTTGTGCTCCAAGTGTAAATACCGGATTATACTCTTCGTTTATAGAAAAGAGGGATGTTATTGGGGTGTTTGTAGGTCATGACCATAATAATGACTATATGGTTGATTTAGACGGTAACATAACTTTGGCCTATGGTCGGAAGACGGGTTATCCTTCTGCCTATAATGAAACGCTTAGCCGAGGGGTACGTGTCATTAATCTGCATGAAGACGAATCGGTTTTTGATACTTATATAAGAGATTTGAAAGGAACTTATTTTCATTATCAATTTGAGCAGAAAAATAAGGGCAGTAATATTCCTCGTTTCAGTGGTTCCTTTGTGCAAGAGTTTTTGGTAGCAAATTGGGGACAACGAACGTTGGAATCAGGAAATGGATATGCTGAAAGAAGCTGGCATGAAGTACTTGATTTATGCACCTGCATTGCTGGTAGATGAAAAGGGGAAAACAACTACAAATTATCCGTCTGCTCTGACGAAGAAGAAGCAAGGCAATAGAACGCTTGAAAAGTGTTTGCAAAGTGCGCAAAAAAATGGCATTAAAGTATTTGTAGGATTAAACTTTAATGAACGTTGGTGGAAAGTGGATTATGATGCTCGCTGGTTACTGGAGCAAATGGAAATGGGTAATAAGGTGGCAGATGAGCTTGTTGTTTTGTATAAAGAAAAGTATCCGGATGCCATGTATGGTTGGTATTGGGTTTGGGAGGTAGACAACTTGAACTGTATGACTTCTGAGCGTCAATCAATTTTGGCAGAGGCATTGAATACGAATTTGAATCATCTTTCTGAGATTGCTCCGGAAATGCCCCTTATGTTGTCTCCGTTTATGAATTACAAGGTAGGTGGAAATGCTGAAGAATGTGGCAAGATGTGGACGAACGTCTTTGCGCAAACCGACTTCCGTCCGGGAGATATATTCGCTCCTCAGGATTGTGTCGGTGCAGGTGGACTGAATTTGGATAATTTGTGGGAATGGTTTTCTAATTTGAAGAAGGCTGTCAATACTAAACCTGGGCTGAAGTTTTGGGGAAATGTAGAGACATTCGATCAGCGCTTTTGGACTAGCGCTCCTTTAGAAAGGGTTCAAAAACAGTTAGAGATTGTAAATGGCTATGTTGGCAATTTGATTTGTTTTGCATACAATCATTACAATAGCCCGTTTGTAGTTAATCCGGCGTATCATCAGGCATATCTTCAATATTGCCGGACGGGATGTTTGCTATAATGGATATTCCTGAAAAAGTGAAGAATGCTGCTGTACGAAAGGTGGCTGAGGGAATTGAAGTTTCTTGGATACCGAATGAAATGAAAGCAGTTGACGGATATAGTATCTATCGTGATGGGCAGTTGATTATGAAATTACAAATACGTGACGGACAACTTCCGAGAACTTTTGTTGATGCAGAAGGTACAGTAGATAATGTTTATGAAGTAGCTGTTTATAATGTGATTGGTAAAGAATCTGCTAAAGTAAAAGCTGAATAACAATTGTAAAATTGATAAATATGAAGAATGTAACTTTTATTATTTGGGCTTTTGTTGTACTGTGTGCAGGATGCAGTTCTTCCACTTCAGTTGTGCAAGATGAAGTCTCTATGACTAAAAAACAATTGGCTGATAAAGTGAAAGGTGGTTGGGCAGCGAAAACCATTGGTTGTACCTATGGAGGACCGGTTGAATTTCTGCATAATGGTACTATGATTCAAGACTATACTCCCATAAAATGGTCCAAAGATAGAGTGAAATATTATTATGATACATTTCCCGGATTGTATGATGATATATATGTGGATATTGTATTTGTGAATGTGTTCGACCGTTTGGGTTTAGAGGCACCGGCCGATTCTTTTGCTGTTTCGTTTGCTGATGCCGGATTTCCTTTGTGGCATGCCAACCAAGTTGCAAAATATAATATTAAGCAAGGCATTATGCCCCCCATATCCGGACATTGGTTGAATAATCCTCATGCAGATGATATTGACTATCAGATAGAAGCAGATTTTGCAGGTCTAATGTCACCGGGCATGCCTAATACTGCTTCTGAAATTTCAGATAAAATCGGTCACATCTTTACGTATGGCGACGGCTGGTATGGTGGTGTGTATGTGGGCGCTCTATATTCCATGGCTTTTGTTTCAGATGATATGGAGTATGTGTAGAAGAGGCATTGAATACAATTCCCGAGCAAAGTGATTTTTATGCTTGCATAAAAGATGTGATTGGTTGGTATCGGCAATATCCAGATGACTGGAAACAGACTTGGTTTGAATGCCAGAAGAAGTGGACTTCGGAAGTGGGGTGTCCCGATGGCGTTTTTGTTCCGTTTAATATTGATGCCAAGATAAATAGTGCCTATGTGGCTATAGGTCTGTTATATGGCAAGAAAGATTTTTATCAGACTATTGATATTTCGGCACGTTGTGGGCAAGATTCTGATTGTAATGCGGCTACTGCTGCCGGTATATTGGTACAATGCTTGGATATAGTAATATTCCGGAATTATGGAAAGAAAGTCTTTACGAAGTAGAGGACATCCCATTTGCCTATACGGAAGTTTCGCTGAATAAGCTTTATGAGTTAAGTCTGAAACAAGCTTTGCAGGTGATAGAGCAAGAAGGAGGTTCTGTTCAGGGAGAGCAGGTTGTTATTAAAACGCAACAGCCGGTTGCTGTAAAGTATGAGAAAGCTTTTGAAGGTCATTATCCGGCAGAGAAGAAAGCTGTTAACCTTTTGTTACAGGATGCTACAGAGTTTATGTTTGATGGTAACGGATTTGTTTTGAAAGGATATGTGAAGTGTGCTGATGAATCGTATGTTGCGAGTGTTGCGATGTATATAGATGGTGCTTTAGCAGAAACTGCCAATCTTCCCGTTGCTAAATCTACTTCTATAGATGACAGAAGGGTTGATTCGTTTCATAAATACCAGTTGCCTGATACAGCGCACACGGTTGTTTTGAAATGGTTGAATCCTCGTACGGATGCACAAGTTTATTTAGGTGAGGCGGTTATTTATTCCAGCCAGCCCAATCAATTAACCTATAAATAATTAATTGTAATGTATATAGTTGAAAATTATGGATTGGCAGTAGCTCTTTGTTGGGTTACCATGCTTTGCTGGGGTTCTTGGGGAAATACTCAAAAGCTGGCAGCGAAAACTTGGCGGTATGAACTTTTTTATTGGGATTATGTCGTTGGTATTCTTCTCTTCTCTTTGATATGGGGATTTACTCTGGGAAGTACGGGCGAAGCAGGTAGGGGCTTTGTCGATGATTTGCTTCAGGTTGATATCTCTAATTTGGTGAGTGCGTTTTTGGGAGGTGTCATTTTTAATGCATCCAACATTTTGTTATCTTCTTCCATGTCATTGGCTGGTATGTCTGTCGCTTTCCCCGTAGGCGTTGGGTTAGCTCTGGTATTGGGTGTATTTATAAATTACTTTAGTGCTCCTCAAGGTGATGCAACTGTTCTGTTTTCTGGAGTATTTCTGATTGTACTTGCTATTATTTTTAATGGTATAGCTTCTGGGAAAGTTGCTAAAGGAGGAACAGACCAGGCAATGAGGAAAAAAGGGATTATTATAGCTGTGTGTGCAGGTATATTAATGGCATTTTTCTATCGTTTTGTAGCGGCAGCTATGGATTTAGAGAATCTGGAAGCACCGACTGTGGGTATGATGACTCCTTATTCAGCATTGTTTGTATTTGCAGTGGGTATTTTTGTCAGCAATTTTTTCTTCAATACATTGGTCATGAAGAAACCCTTTGTCGGCAAGCCGATTGCGTATAGTGACTATTTCAGTGGAAATGTGAAGACGCATCTTGTTGGAATTCTGGGAGGAACCATCTGGGCATTGGGGACTGCTTGTAGTTATATTGCTGCAGGGAAAGCTGGTGCAGCTATCTCCTATGCTTTGGGACAAGGTGCCACTATGGTTGCTGCCTTATGGGGAATATTTATCTGGAAAGAATTCAAGGGCGCATCTAAGTCAATAAATTTGCTGCTTGTATTTATGCTGATACTTTTCCTTTCAGGCTTGGGGTTGATAATTATATCTGGTGGTAATTAAATTCTTTATTTTAAATAATATACTATGAGACAAAAAAAACAAATGAAAATGTTGGGACTATTGGGATTGTTGGCTGTATTACCAATAATTTCTGCATGTGCGGGAAATAAGGGTTCTGACGAATCTCGAAAAGAAAAAATGGTCCAATCGGTTTCTGTGGTACAGCCTATTACGGGTACATGGATTAATTTAGCCTACAAGGATGTGCGGAATAAGTATACTAATCCACAACATTTCGATAATATGGATCCTAAATTATGGACTGCTAAAGTGCGTGAATTGGCTAACATGGGGATTGAATATTTGGTGTTCATGGAGGTTGCTAATGAAGGGAAAGCATATTATCCGTCAAAGTTGATGCCGTGGTTATATAATGATAAATTGCAAAGCCCGTTGATGCGATTCTTGACGAAGCTGCCAAACATGGCATGAAGGTTTTATGAGTACCGGTTGGGCAAAGATCAGGATGATAATCTGCTTGATCCAGTGATTAAGGAGCGTCAGCTTCAGATTATGGAGGAATTGGCATCTCTCTATAAAAACCATAAAGCTTTCTATGGCTGGTATCTTCCGGTTGAAGATTGTCTTTGCCTATCTTTGCCGAGCATGCTGTTCAGTCAGTAAATGCATTGACAGAGAAGGCTCATTCTTTGACTCCCGGAAAGAAGACCTTGATTTCTCCGTATGGTATTGGTCTGTCCGAATTTGATCATCCTGATTTTGAGAAGCAGATGGCAAAATTGAAAGTCGATATTATTGCTTATCAAGATGAGGTGGGGTGTGTACGTGACAAATTTACTCTTCCTCGCTTGAAAAAGAATTGGCAAAGGATGCGCGATATTCACAATCGCCTGAATATTGAGATGTGGGCGAACTGCGAAACCTTTACTTGGGAAGAGGGAACCAATGACCGCCAATCTGCTTTGATTCCGGCTGCTTATTCCCGTTTGCTGTCACAGCAGGTAGCGGCTTCGGTTGCTGGTGTCGACAAAATAATTTCGTTTATGTTCGGTGGAATTATCGAAGACCCAAAGTCTGCTTATCAATTGGGACAACCTGTGTGGTCTAATAATTTATACAACAATTATATGGCTTGGAAAGAAGGTGACAGTTTTTGGAAATTATTTGAAGCTACTTTGCTTGACAAGTTGGTCAATTCAGCCAAATCGGAAATGATTGGTAAAGTTGATATGAAGGCACTGGCAGATGGCCGGGTAGCCGAAGAGGATAGTGGGGACAGCCGTTGGGTAAGGTTTGAAAAAGGTCATCATGAGGTAGTGATTGATTTGCAAAAGAATACTTCGCTTCAAAAGGTGCTGGTACGTACTTTGAACTATAATCAGGAAAAGATAGGCGCTCCTTTGAAGGTTTATGTTTACACTTCCCAGGATGGTCAGACTTATAATCTGGCTTCAATAAAGGATGCTCCGTATTTTCCTAACAACAAGCATGATGCTTGGATTGACGCAGTCTTGATTGATAATTTAAAAGAAAAGACACGTTATGTGAAAGTTGCTTTTGACGCTTTGGAAAATGTGTATATGGATGAGATTTTTGTAAATCCAAGTATTCGTTAACCGGGTAATATAATGAAGGAATAATAGGGTCATCCGGAAAATATGAAATATAGTTTGAGATGAATTGATATTATATGGGAATGAAGCCGCCCGGATATGGAAGATGCAGCCATCTTAAACAGATATGTCTAAGTAGAAAAAGTATGATTTCAGGCTAATAGAAACGTCAATTATCGCATTTCATTAATATAATAAAGTGCGATATAAAAACAATACAATGAAAAAAATCTTAATTTATTAATCCAAAAATGAATCTATGAAAAGATTACACAAAACTATGAATCGAATTGTCGGAGTGCTTTTAATGGCACTTATGATGGTTCCAAGTGGTTTGAAAGCTGAGACGGCAGAAATGCTTCAAACTTCTAAAATTACGGGTGTAGTAATTGACGATTTCGGCGAGCCGATAATCGGTGCTACTGTTCGTGTGAAGAATGCACAGAATGGCGCTGTAACAGATGTTAATGGACGTTACTCTGTAAATGCTACTAAAAATGCGACATTGGTTTTTTCTTTTATTGGCTATAGAACACAAGAGGTAGCTGTTAAGGGTAGGACTACTGTTAATGTAACTTTGAAAGAGGACAGCCAAATGTTGGAAGAAACAGTTGTTATTGGTTATGGTGCTGTTCCTAAAAGAGATTTAACGGGATCTGTATCTTCTTTAAAGAGCGAAGATTTGCTGAAAACAAACCCTGTGAGTGTGAATCAAGGTTTGCAAGGCAAAATGGCAGGTGTAAATGTGTCCCAGTCTGATGGAGCCCCGGGTGCCGGTATAAATATCCAAATTCGTGGTGCCAATTCGTTTACTACCAGTACAGAGCCTTTGTATGTAGTCGACGGTATGCCGTATTCTATGGGTGAAGGACGTACAACGGATTATGGTATGAAACAGAGTAATAATCCATTGAGTACCATTAGTCCACAAGATATATTATCTATTGAAGTTTTAAAAGATGCATCTGCTACCGCTATTTATGGTTCTCGTG
>ENA-OQJX01000191-OQJX01000191.1-human-gut-metagenome-genome-assembly--contig:-NODE-191-length-41229-cov-5.447788_pt1 | contig 41229 bp, 42 predicted proteins | sample MGYA00242615_ERZ504782 | MGnify/ENA primary metagenome ERZ504782 (study PRJEB26092, sample SAMD00036354) | human gut metagenome | host: Homo sapiens | study: EMG produced TPA metagenomics assembly of... | reverse complement strand
ACCGTTCTTGCGTATCTGGTCCAGCCAGCTGTTCAGAGTGTCGAGTAGGATAGGAGAGTCTTTACGAACTGCCAGGATTGGAGTTGCGTGAAACTTATGTCTGTTTTGATATCAATTTTCCGGAAGCTGTTTTTGAGAAAGGACAGCTATCTGTTGGTCGCAGACAGCATAATCGATGTCTCCTTTGGCTACCATGATGGCAAGTTGTTCCCCGGAGTATAATTCGTCTTCTATCACGTAAATCGTATCGCCGATCTCATGTCCTAAGTTTTGTAGCCTGAGTTGGGCGGGAGAATCTTTCGGGATATATAAAGTCTTGCCAGCCAGATCGAGCTGGTTACGGATGGGTTTGAGTCCGTTATTGGCTTTTCTGTTCGTTGTATCAAGACTTGTTTGTCGAGGATGATCGGTTCAGTGAACAGATATTTTTCTTTGATCTCGCTGGTGATCGGGATATTACGGGCGACAATGTCGCACTTGTTATCTTCAAGCATATCGAAACTTTCAGCCAGGCTCATCTCCAAAAGTGTCTGTACTTCCAGGCTGATAGTTGAGCGATAGCCTGGCTCAGTTCATATTGGAAACCTTCTATCGTGTCGCCTGCCACATAATACCCCGATTGATTGTATTCGGTCACCAGCCGCAGGACTCCTTCTTCTTTGATCTCTGGATAATCGCGTGGAAGGACTTCTGCTTTTGACATGGCTTTCAGGCGCCATAACATGATCATGGTTGCAACGGCGATTATCAGCAGCCCGATGTAGACTCCTATCAGTTTCCTCGATTTCATAAAATCAGTTGTTGAATGTGACAGCGACGCCCATTTTCAGGACGAACGGATCCAGCGGATAATGCGCCAGCGAGAAGTAGTTCGGATTGACGAACTTGGAACCCAGGTTATAGCCCATCACAAAAAAACGAGCCTGTTTCAGATGGAAATTGACATAAGCATTGACTAGCGGGTAATTTCGACCTTCACTTCATCCTGTATCTGGAACTGCTGTGTAGCCGGTTCGTAATACGGGGCGTAGTAAGATGTGTTATAATACATATTGGCACCCAATTGTACCATCAATACCTTTGCTACCTTAAATTTCAGATACATATTGGTATATAGGCTGATTTGAGGCAAAGGGAGTACGCTTTTGTCGCTGCTCAGCTGATAGGCTACTTCGTTTTCCCATCCGAAAGCGCGGTACATGACATCTTGTTTGATGCGGGCATTTATCACTTGCAGATTTCCACTTTTCTGTTCCGGCATTCCTTTTTTGTTGAAGAATACATAGTTCTGTATGCTTTCGATTCCGGCAGACAACTGTGTCCGTGTGGACTCCAAATTGATCTTGGCTCCGGCATAGATTTGCTGGATCATGTTCATATCCCGGTTATCCCACCAGAAATAGCGGGAATGGAAATGACGCATATAGAATGAAGGAGTGACATTCTTAATGTATCCTTCCGCACTGATCGTCGCGTCTTTTTTAAATAGCTTGAATTTGGTTTGCAGGTTTCCCGTTGCCCGAAATTCTCCGATATCGTCACCTACGACGCAAAGTTCTCCACGGGCGTTGTAAGTCAAGATATTTCCTCGACGCTTGGAGATTTCGGCTCCAATATATGTTGAGAATTCGTCATATACTTGTGTCACCGGAAATTCGATGGTGGAAGGAGATGCATCTAACCCGCTTCCATATTCAGGGTCGTAAGACAGTCCCGGTATTTGGGCCGGCAACTGGAATTTGCGCTTGTCGAACGTAGCAAAGGCGGTGATGCCGAACTTGGCCCAGTCCTGAAAACCTTCGCGGAGGGAGAGCCCGAACGTATTACGCAGATTCCAATAGGAAGTACGGTCGTCGACACCCGTACCGTTTTCCAAACCGAATACACGTGGGTATCCATCCGGAGTCAGATAACATTCGTTAGATTCTCGTCTGCTTCCGAGCGGAAACGGCGACGGTTGTCCTGATATTCCAGTGTATGAATGATACTGGATACGGGTATAAATACTTTCACGGGATTTCCCAACGTGTCCACTTCCTCTTCCAGCTCGCGCTCGAATCCGAGGTTATAGTGGTGGCTGAGGAAATATTGTTTGCCACGTACACGGTTCCATGCTTTGACTGGATAACGCGTGTTGAATGCTTTCGGGTCATCCTGGTTTCTCTCGCCGGCAAAATATTGGTCCGGGTTGGTGATAACCGAGTCGTTGGCCAATCCTCCGTTTTCGTAATTGATGAAGTTGAAGTTGCTCAGATAGGCATGCGCTTCGTAACGATCCGACTTGTAACTGCCGAAAAGACGATAGCTCAACAGTTTATTGCCGTTATTCTTGTAATATCCGCGACTGTAGATATAGTCCAAATCGCCACCAACGTTGATCTTAGGGCCGAAGTTCATGGTCAGTGTGCCTTTCAATCGTTCGTTTTTACTTTCACTTCCCCCCATAGTCGTGTACATTACGTTTGTGTAAGGGATTTTTGTATTGTAATACTGTGCGTTCTGAGGGTCCGTTATATAATAATCGTAAGCATCGGCAAATAGGAAATCGCGCGGTTCCTTGCGTTCGGAAAAGATACGGGTTTGTGCCGGTGATCCCGTATTGGCCAGGTAGCCGACTGCCAGTGATTCGGCTTCCACCAGTGTACTGTTGGCGAAATTCAATTTATGCGTGTCCAATGGAGCAATATAAGGATCACCCAATAGAGGAGTAAGCCGGTAGGCCGTGATGCGTCTGTTGTTTGTTGCTGAGCTGTCTGGAATCAGCAGGCTGTCAGGAACTTCCTGATTGGCTTTGGATAGGTTCCCGAGCGAGAATCCTTTCCGGTCTCCACCTGGTCGGCGTTGCGCATGCAGAGCGAAGCGGATATTATCAAGAGTAATAATATGTATAAGCTATGCTTCATGAGGGGCAAAGATAGTAATAATGTGCCAATTTAGGTAATGTGCCAATTAAAGAAAACTCCTAATAAGGCTTCCACAATATTAATTGGCACATTGACTCATTGGCCTATTGGCACATTATTACATTTGCACTTTGGTAATAATCTCCATACCCTTCTTGATAGCCGCCTCGTTCATCGGGATGAGCTTGTGGTGGCGTTCGGGCAGGGATTTCTTCAAGCCTAACAATACGTTTTCCAGTTTCACCATCGGGACGATTTTCAGCAGTCCGCCGAGGATCAGCATATTGAATGCTTTCTCGTTTTTCATTTCGGTAGCTGCGTCCATCGCATCCACGCGATATACACTGACATCGGTCCGTTTCACCGGTGTATGGATTCCGTATCCGTCATAAATAATGATACCACCTTTTTTCACCTTGTTTTCAAACTTGTCCATGGAAGGCTGGTTCAGATGATAGCAATATCATATTCGTTCAATACGGGAGAGCTGATGCGGTCGTCACTCAGGATAACGGTTACGTTGGCTGTTCCACCACGTTGTTCAGGGCCGTAAGAAGGCATCCAACTGACTTCCTTTCCTTCCATCAGGCCGGAATAAGCCAAGATCTTACCCATTGACAAAACCCCTTGTCCACCGAAACCTGCTATTATAATTTCTTGCTTCATTGCTTCAAAAATTAATAATTACTTATTATTCTTTATTCTTGAGATCTCCTAACGGATAAAACGGGAACATATTCTCTTCCATCCATTTGTTTGCTTTCTCAGGTGTCATTTTCCAACCGGATGAACAGGTGGAAACGAATTCGACAATTGAAGTACCTTTGCCGGCCATCGAGTTTTCGAATGCTTTGCGGAGCATCTTTTTTGCTTTGCGGACGGCTGCGGCAGTCTGTACGCTCTGACGGGTGACCAGGCAAGTCCCTTCCAGTTGTGCAAGCAGATCGCCGATCTTCAACGGATAACCGTTTAGGGAGATGTTACGGCCGTAAGGGCAGGTTGCCGTCGGCATTCCTTCCAGTGTGGTAGGAGCCATCTGACCGCCTGTCATGCCATAGATGGCATTGTTAACAAATACGATCACGATATTTTCTCCGCGGTTGGCTGCATGGATTGTTTCAGCGGTACCGATGGCAGCCAAGTCGCCGTCACCCTGATAAGTGAATACCATCTTGCCCGGATTCAGTCGCTTAACGGCTGTCGCGATAGCAGGTGCACGTCCATGAGCCGCTTCGATCCAGTCGATATCCAGATAATTATAGGCAAATACGGCGCATCCGACAGGAGAGATGCCGATTGTTTTATCTTCCATACCCATCTCGGCGATCACTTCGGCAATCAGCTTGTGTATCACGCCGTGGCTGCAACCGGGACAGTAGTGCATGGGATTTTCATTCATCAACCCAGGTTTTCCATATACCAGGTTTTCCGGTTTTATTATTTCGTTAATTTCCATGTTTGTAATAATTTAGCTAATAAATCTCATCAGATACTGAACCAAGCGGAAACAGATCGCCGCGCCACCGCAATACAGGAATGGCAGTCGGTTTTCAGGGAAGGCAAAGTAGCAAATTACTGCTGCCACTGCCAAAACCATGAATAACCAGGTCAATATCGTGTCAATTTTACTTCCGCGAATCATGATTAAAATTAAAAATAAGGCCAGTCGGCTAAAGGATTTTAATTCTTGATTATTAATTCTTTCAGCGCATTCAGTACTTCATCCGGCGTGAATACGATCCCTCCGAGACGGCCGAAATGTTCAACCTTTACTTTGCCGTTTACAGCCAGACGTACGTCTTCGACCATCTGTCCGGCGTTCAGTTCGACGGAAAGCATACCCTTTACTTTCTCAGCATAAGCAGCGATTACTTTCGTCGGGAACGGCCACAATGTGATGGGACGGAGCAGACCGAGCTTGATGCCTTCCGCACGTGCTATTTCTACCACTTTCTGGCAGATACGGGCGGAAGAACCGAATGCGATCAGCAGATATTCGGCATCCTTGCACTGGAACTCTTCGTAGCGGACTTCATTTTCTTCGATCTTCCGATATTTAGCCTGGAAGCGGATGTTGTTTTCTTCCATCTTTGCCGGGTCCAGTTCCAGTGAAGTAATGACATTCGGTTTACGGCCGGCTGTCTTTCCTTGTGTGGCCCATGGGCATTCGGCTATGATTTCTTCTTCTGTACGGCGCGTATGGAAAGGAGGTAATACCACTTTTTCCATCATCTGCCGATGATGCCGTCTGCCAGGATAATAGCAGGATTACTGTACTTGAAAGCGAGTTCGAAACCCAATCCGACGAAGTCCGCCATTTCCTGCACGGAAGAAGGGGCGAGTGTGATCAGGCGATAGTCGCCGTGTCCGCCGCCTTTGACTGTCTGGAAATAGTCGGCCTGGCTGGGCTGGATTGTCCCCAGGCCGGGGCCTCCACGCATCACGTTTACAATCAGACAGGGCAGTTCGGCCCCTGCTATATAAGATATACCTTCTTGCTTCAGACTGACACCGGGGCTGGACGAGGAAGTCATCACGCGTTTACCTGTACCTGCACCTCCGTATACCATATTGATGGCTGCCACTTCACTTTCTGCCTGTAATACGACCATTCCGGTTGTTTCCCATGCATTTCGGCCATCAGGGTCTCGAGTATCTCCGACTGCGGAGTGATCGGGTAGCCGAAGTAGCCGTCAACACCGTAGCGAATAGCCGCATGGGCGATAGCTTCGTTACCCTTCATTAATTTTATTTCTTCTGCCATACCTTTATTTAATTGACAATTGACAATTGACAATTGACAATTTTGTTTTGTGATTAATATTCTGATTCTTTTTTTCTTAATTGTCAATTGTGCATTGTCAATTGTCAATTCTCTTCTTGTAGATGGTTAAACAACCGTCCGGACAAACTAACCCGCAACTTGCACAGCCGATGCAATCATCGGGGTTTTTCATGTACACATAATGGTATCCCTTGTTGTTTACTTCACGCGGGTGCAATTCGAGTACATCCGACGGGCAGGCTACTACGCAAAGGTTACATCCCTTGCATCGCTCTGTGTTTACAACAACAGCTCCTTTTATCTTCGCCATAATTTATTATATTTAAAAACTAATGTAACACTAACTATCTCATTTGCGACTGCCAAAGGTAGTAAAAACTTTACAGAAAGAATCTTTTTTACTTTAATTAGTATGAAGTTGTTACTTCCGGCAGCCTTTTAGAATCGCCACGAGTCAAGGCGACACCTGCTTTGTGGCGACGGGAATCAGGCGGACGGGACTGTTAAGTCTGATGGCATCGGTTCCCATTTGTCGTATTGTTTCTGCCGGTAATTCAGGTCGACCATGTTGATCTCCTTGAAAATTCGCCATGTTGTTTTTCTCCGGTCGTAATCGGCAATCCTGTTTGCGGGCAGGTTGGTCACATCCACATCGATCCGGTTGACTCCCGGCTCCAGATATTTTCCGACTTTCAAGCGGAAAGGAACTGCCCAGACTGTTCCTACCGATTGGCCGTTGATGTAGACACGTGCACTTTCCCGTACATCCCCCAGGTCCAGTATCCAGTCGTCGGCTGTCATTTCGGGCAGTCTGAACGTCAGGCTATACCGTCCGGTTGCCATGTTTCGTCGTGCGTCCGGATGATCGAGCGTGGTCCAGGAGACAGGATGGTCTATCATGAATGTCTCCGGAATGGCCGGTTCGCTTTCAGGAAAGCTTAAAGTCCAGCCATGATCCAGACCGATGCTGAGAGGCTGTTCATGTATATAATTCCAGGCTGGGCAATCGGGGGTCTTTTCGGTGAAAGTCTGCAAGATAAGCGATCCCCCGGATGGTATTTGCAGGTAAACCTCTGTTTTTCCTTTCTGCCGGCGGATGCGTGCGGCGCCTCGCTCCTTCGTCATCGGATCGAAAAGGATGGCGGCATTGGCCTGAACACCCAGTGGAATCCAGCCGTCGACCCCTTTTTTCTGCAAAGAGGCGATAAAGTAATGGTATCCGGTCGCATTCGAGCGACGGATGCATTGCAGGCCGAATCGGGTTTTCATCTCTTCCCGTGCGACACCGCAAGCTTGCAAAGCAAGAGAATAGTCGGAACCGGTGATGATCCGTCCCTTTTGCAGGCTGTTCGTTTCGGTTTCGTCGAAAGAGGCGGTTGCTGGTAGCTTCTCCCATGCCCGGCGAAAGCGCTTTCTTCTTTCATCCAGATCTCCGAAGCCGGGTACATCTTCTGGATAGTTCCCGATGAAGACGATCGTGGCCCCTTCTTTTGCTAATTGTACCAGATGGCTCAGAATATCGGCCGGCATATAACGAACGGCAGGAATGACCAGTGCCTTGTATGAGGAGCCGCCCGAAGTCACCAATTTTCCGTTTTTGATACCAGTACTCCGGATAAAATTGTCGGAGATGTAATCGACATCATATCCACTATTGTAAATGGTGTGTATGGCACGGATAAACAGGGGAGCCCGCTGTTGCATTTTGTGAATATCGAAAGCCAAGAAGCGTTCGCTTGCTTCCTGCCACATGTCGTATATCGGCAAATAGACCAGGAAGTCATTGTCCGGTTTCCCCATCTGTAAAAACGACTGGCAACGGGTGATATAATCGAAAAAAGCGGGGGCATCTTTCCATATGCTGTTTGTCGGCGACATGTTGACGGACGCGTAGAACAGCCAGCCGGGCCATTCCGCCTCGCGGGGAGAATAGGGAGTGCCGTGGAAAAACATGTGGTTGACACCCGATACGAACATCAGGTCCATATCCGGTTTGCATTGTGATAGCGACGTACGGAAATGTTCGGTCAGCCAAGTGAATGTCTCCGAGGAGGTATATTGCTTACCGGCTATATGGGCCGCCGAGGAGGCATACTTGAGCATCGACAGGTCAGAGTCGTTCTTGCGTGTTAGCGAATCCTGGCGTAATCCTTCAATATGAAACTGAGAGAGGCCGAACCTTCGCATTCGGGAATATCGACCGTGGCGTACAAGTCGATTAGGTTGCCTGGCGAACCATGTGCCTGGTTACGGGTGAGGCTTCCACCCGGTGCGCCCATTCCGTCCATTGGCGGGTGAAGTTTTCCAGTAAAAGTTCCGCCAGTGTTTCCCGATAGTCAGAGAGGATGCGGGCGGTCGTATCCGTCCGAACGGGATTGAGAAATTCCGGCAGGTAGTTTTCCAGTCGGTATCCACGCCTGTGGGCGAATTCGGTAAGCAAGCTGGGTGTCCAGTCGGCTCCGTACACTTCATACGAGTCGTTGAAAAAGGTATGCGGATAGGGAACCTTGTTTTCCCGGAAAGCCTGTTCGAAAGTCGCGAAATACTGCTTGACGGCTTTTCCGGAAAAATGATCCATTACATAACCTTTCCCGCCGGGAGCCGCCCGTTTCACTTGTTGGAATGTTTTCCCGCAGAATAAAGCGATCAGGCGCCAGTTTCCTGGAGGAACCGTCCAGTCGAGCCAGTTGTTTTTCACTTTTGATGTGATGTCGATCCGTTTCCCCTTATCTGAAAAGGCCATCAGACGGTTCAGACTGGCGACACCCCGTTGTTTCGGGTCCTCCACTTCGATCGCGATCCGAAGTCTTTCTCCCTCTTGGGCCGTATATTCCTGGAAGATCGCTTTGGTTGCTGCATTCTCCAAGGAGATCATCGGGCCACCGAAAGGCCAGCCGGTTCCTGCGTTCATGTCCGTTTCCATTCCGAGACGTTTGCATTCGGACCAGGTGTGCTGTAACATCCGCATCCAGGTGGGAGATAGGAACGGTATTTCGTGTGTGTCATTTCCCTGTACACCATAGATCGGGGTGATTTCGACACCGCCTAACCCTGCTTGGGCATAGGTTTCCAGGTTATAAGTCAGGTTCGCCGTGTCTACTGCGCTCCCTAGCCACCACCAGCGGGTTGCAGGACACGATTCGATCGTGATCTCCGGCCACGATTGCGAGAAAACCGGTATTGCGGTTGTCAAGTAGATCCCGGCAACGGTCAGGATATGCTTGAAATGGGGGATGATGTCCATAATGGATGTTGCTTTTTCAGGGTTAAAGATACAATGTTTTTAGTAAATTAGGAATAATGTGCAAAAAAATGGATTATTTCACTTCGAACGAAATTGTCTTTCGATTGCCTTGGTTGTCGATTAATGTCAGGCGGTGTTTGCCAGGGGAAGCGGAACTGCTGATCTGGTGGTGGTCCGTCGTTTCGCCGATATAGGTTTCGTCGAGATGCCAATAAAGGATGGCATCCGGGCGGGCATGGGCGGCCTTGAACACGAATTGCTCCCGTTTGTCGGAGAAACCTTTCGGGAGGTAGAGGATAGCGCCCGGTTCCGGATAGATCAGTTCGATTTGCCGGTTCCGGTCCTCTCCGCATCCCGGTTTCACAGGTGGTAGGGGCACGTAGTCGATATGATAGTTCCGGTAATAATATTCTTCGGAAGGAGGCAGTACGAACCACGGACATGCGATCATCCGGTCGACCGACTCGCATGAACTGTTCACTCGGAAGCGGCCGTCCTCTGAAAGATGGACAAGCCGGTGGTAGGGGCAGACTTCCGTTTTGTCGGCAGAGCGAGGCATATAGAGCGTGTCTACCCGGTTGCAGATCGCGGAGGCCTTGTGTCCGCTGAGGTGGCAGACCGCCGTCGGGAGAAGTTCGTCGTAAGGCATGTCGAACCAGCCGCTCCCCGGAAGAAGAGAGAACAAGTCGAACAGGACAGGAGCGGCATTTCCTACACCAGTCAGTCCCGGCCGGCCTTCTCCTGAAGCGTTTCCCACCCATACACCCACCGTATAGCGAGGAGTCGTCCCGATCGCCCAGGCGTCTCGTCCGCCATAGCTCGTCCCTGTTTTCCAGGCCACTTGCTTCATGGAACCGAACTGTTGCCAGTCTGCTTCCTCTTCGGGGCGGTTCAGCGCCGACATCGCTTCGAAAGTGAACCAGATGGAAGCGGCGGAAAGGAGTGGCTTGTCCGTAAGCCTTTTGTCCGCGACGGAGCGGAGTGGATCGGTCGGAGAGGCCGGAAAAGGGGTGAGCGGATGAATATCCGCCGGGTTATATCGCCCGTTGTAAATCCGGTAATGTGCGAGTGTACGTGCCAAGGAAGCATACATGCCGGTGAGGTCCCATAATGTCCCTTCCGCACCTCCTAAGATTAATGAAGCCCCGTAATGTTCTTCGGAAAAGCGTAGCGTAGTCATTCCCATCTTTTTAAGCAGTGACATGAACCGCCCCGTATTGTAGGTCGAAAGCATCCTTACCAGCGGAACGTTGAGCGAACGTTCAATCGCCCGGTGCGCCGGGACCGCCCCGTAGAAAGTCTTGTTGTAATTTTGCGGGGAGAAACCGTTCAGGTTCAGGGGCACGTCCGGGACGAGCGTACCGGGGAGCAGTTGTCCGTCGTGCAGCATGGCAGCATAGAGAAAGGGTTTCAGGATGCTGCCTGTGCTACGTGGTGAAGTGATGATGTCGACTTGGTTCCCTTTGCGGGCATCGGCCTTGAAGGTGACGTTTCCCGCATAAGCAAGCACTTCGCCCGTTTCGGCATTGGCGATAAGGGCGGCCAGGTTATGGATGTGGTTGGAGCGTAGTCTCGAGCGTAGCGGTTCACGATCTCTTGTGCCTGCCGTTGCAACATCCGGTTGACGGAGGTCGTGATACGTGTTCCCGGAGCGTCGGCCGCCAACCGTTCGAGCAGGTGGGGTGCTTCGTCGGGCAGAGGAATGGGCGCTTCGGGAAGGGGTTCGAGGAGTGATAGTTCGTATTCGGTTTCGTCCAATATCCCTTTTTCTTTTAAAACGGTCAGGAGCTTGTCGCGTTTGGTTTTCAGCCGTGCCCGGTTGCGTCCGGGATGGATCAGGGCGGGCGAGTTGGGCAGGACGGCAAGTGTGGCACTTTCGGCCCACGAGAGGTCGGCGGCGCTTCGCCCAAAATAACGCCAGGCTGCTGTCTCGATGCCTACGACATTCCCTCCGAACGGGGCGTGCGAGGCATAGAGGTTCAAGATTTCATGCTTGTCACAGGCTGTTTCTAAAAGGAGGGCGTAGCCGGTTTCGATCATTTTTTCATACAGGGTACGGTTTCGGTTACCCCGTGCGATCCGTGCTAACTGCATGGTGATCGTGCTTCCTCCACTGACGATCTTGCCCCGGCTGAGGTTGGTCCGCATGGCCCGGGCGATGGCGGTCGGATCTACCCCCGGATGTTGATAGAAGCGTTTGTCTTCATAGGTCAGCAGGCAAGTCACGAACTTGTCGGGAAGGGTGTCAGCCGGAGGGAAACGCCATTGGCCGTCAGGTGCGATCCGTGCCCCTAACAGCTGTCCGTCGGAAGAATAGAGCAGGGTGGAGCAGGCTTCCGGAAAGAGTGTCCGGGGACCGGTTAGATAGAGGACCGTTCCTATCAGCAGCTTTATGAGAAATAGAAAAAACATAGCCTTTTTCTCGATTTTGTTGAAAAATGAGTTTAATATACGAAGATAGCGGATTCCGGTAGAATCAGATTATTCTTTTAGGTAAAAATCAAAATTGGTATCCGGAACGTATTCTTTTTCTTTTTATTGGGACTTCTTGTCTTTGGGATCTTATTGTATTGATTGAAAATATACATTGGTCTAAATCGAAACTACTATCCCGTCTATTTTGATTTTCTACCCCATATAATTCAAATTTCCTGCAAGGGTAATATTTTTTAAGAAACAGTGTGTTTGTTTAAGTAGTTGCTATATAGTGGATTGGATGCTAATGGCGTTTTTGGGGGACTTATTGTTTATTTTAATAATTTCAACGCTGCTTTTTGAAACCTCTTGATGATGGTGTGGTAGTCGGATAAAGTGTCCAATAAATGGACAGCGGTGTCTAATTTTTTGACACTGCTGCTGTTTTTGTTTGTCTTTATGTTGTTGATTTATTGATGTTTAATTTGTGTGGCATGATTTTTGCTTTTAAAATGAAGAGATAAAACTGTAGGATGATGAGGGCTTTGTTACACAACTTTTTCGGCTCGTTGCGGTGATTCAAGTTATAGACAGTCTTAAAAGTAAATAAATAACAATTGAATATGAAAACGATTTTGCGGAATTTCTTTAGTGTGCTCCGTCGGTTTAAGGCAGCTTCAGTTTTGAATGTACTGGGGTTGAGCATTGCATTTGTGGCGTTTATGCTCATTATGATGCAGGTGAATTACGATTATACGTTCGACTGCAGCCATCGGAATGCCGATGCTATCTTCCGGGTGGATATCGTACATGGAAGCAAAGGATCGCAGGCTATTATCTGCCGTCCGTTCGCACGGGCATTTACCGAATCGTCTCCCCATATAAAAGGCGGATGTCTTTTGAACGCCTGGTGGGTAGCCCTTTCTTCTATGTCGAACAGAACGGGCAGCGGACGGGCTATCGGGAAAATGCTTGGGAGGTGACTCCCGGCCTTTTGGACGTGATCCATTTTGATATGCTTGAAGGGACTGCCCAAGCTTTGGACGAACCGGGTAGCGTGATTCTTCCGGAAAGTATGGCAAAGAAAATTTTCGGGAATGAAACGGCTATCGGCAAACAACTTATTGCTCCCAACGTTGAGATGAATGCACAAATCATAAAAGGCGTATATAAGGATTTTCCGCGTAATTCGGCTTTACAAAATGTAATATATGTGGCTATGAATCCGAAGGAAAACTATGATAACTGGGGAAACTGGAATTATTTTTTCTTCGTCCGTCTCGATGATCCGGCCAATAAAGAGAATGTCCTGGATAATTTCAAAAGTAATTTTAATGCAAAAGAAGTTTTTGGCAATGAGTTTGAATGGGGAGGTGAGGAGAGTTTCGACCTTCGCCTGACCTCTTTGCCTGATGTCCATTTCTTGAATAACGTGGATTTCGATTCGATGCCGAAAGCGAGTCGCCAGACGTTGCTTGTACTTTTCTCCATCGCTTTTGTCATCATTATTATCGCTGGTATCAATTTTACCAATTTCAGCACGGCATTGACTCCTATGCGTATCAAGAGTATCAATACGCAGAAGGTGTTGGGTAGTTCCGATCGTATGTTGCGTGGAAGCTTGTTGGTGGAGGCGGTTGGCGTCAGTATGTTTGCTTATCTGCTTTCCCTTCTTTTCTTATATGTAATACCAAAAACACCGGTTGCCTCCCTGGTGGATGCCGACATCTCGTTCGGGGCGCAGCCGATGATCATAGCCGGCACAGCTGTGATCGCTGTGATCGTAGGTGTATTGGCCGGCCTTTATCCTTCCTATTATGTCACCTCTTTCCCTCCGGCATTGGTGTTGAAAGGGAGCTTCGGTCTCTCGCTTGCCGGACGCCGGATGAGAAGCGTGTTAGTGGGAATCCAGTTTGTGGCTTCTTTCATTTTGATTATCGGTTCTTTGTTCATGTACTTGCAAAACCGGTATATGCAAAATGCGCCGTTAGGCTACGACAAGGAAGAAATGATTATCGTACATTTGAACAATAAGATCAATAAAGACCGGGACGCTTTCACGAACCAGTTGAAATCGTTCTCCGGCGTGGAGGACGTGACCTATTCCCAATTCCTGCTTTCGAGCCAGGATCAATATATGGGATGGGGGCGTGACTATAATGGAAAGAATATAAACTTCCAGTGTCTTCCTGTTTCTTCTTCTTTCCTGAAAGTGATGGGTATAGAGGTCAAGGAAGGCCGTGATTTCCGTCCGGAAGATGATCAGAAGGAGACGGGTTGCTATATATTCAACGAAAAAGCAAAAGCTCAGTTAGAATTGAAGTTGAACGAACAGATCGACGGTGACGAGATCATCGGTTTTATCCCGGATATCAAGTTTGCCTCTTTCCGTCAGGAGGTCACTCCGATGGCTTTCTATCTTTGGGGGAAATATCAATGGGGACAGGAAGGCAATTATTATAATGCCGCCTATGTGAAGTTTAAGGCTGGAAGTGATCTTCGTGCTGGGATGGAGCACGTACGCGAATCGCTGAAAAAGTTCGATTCGGAGTATCCTTTTGTGATCCGTTTCTATGACGAAGTTTTGCAGCATACTTACGAAAAGGAATTGAAGATCGGCTCTTTGATCACGTTGTTCAGCTTTGTCGCCATCTTTATCTCTATTGTGGGAGTGTTCGGCCTGGTTGTGTTCGAGAGCGAATACAAGAGGAAAGAGATCGCCGTGCGCAAGGTGTTGGGATCGACAACGGGAGAGGTCTTGTATATGTTTAATGTGAGCTACTTTTGGATTTTGTTGATATGTTTTGTTCTTGGAGCTCCGGTCGCCTGGTACGGAGTCCACCGTTGGTTGGAGAATTTCGCCTACCGTACGCCGATGTATTGGTGGGTATTGCCGTTGGCATTCCTCGCCATAGGCATGATCACGTTTCTGACGGTGACATACCAGACTGGCATGTTGCGAACGAAAATCCGGTAAAAAACATAAAATCAGAATAAAATCAAAAATCATAATTCAAAAAGTCATGATAAAGATCGAAGGTTTAAGTAAGTTTTTCCGTACGGAAGAGGTAGAGACGATTGCATTGAATAATGTTTCCCTGGAAGTGAAAGATGGCGAATTCGTGGCTATCATGGGGCCTTCCGGATGTGGCAAGTCTACATTGCTGAACATCTTAGGATTACTGGATAATCCGACGTCGGGCGACTATTACCTGGCAGACAAGGAAGTCGGGCATCTCAAAGAGAAGGAACGTACGCAGGTTCGCAAAGGCAATATCGGTTTCGTATTCCAGAGTTTCAACCTGATCGACGAACTGAACGTGTTCGAGAACGTGGAACTCCCGCTTACCTATCTCAAAGTAAAAGCCGGTGAACGTAAGCAGATGGTGAACGACATCCTGAAACGGATGAATATCAGTCACCGTGCGGGCCATTTCCCACAGCAGCTTTCCGGAGGTCAGCAGCAACGTGTGGCCATTGCACGTGCCGTCGTTTCGAATCCGAAGATCATCCTCGCCGATGAGCCGACCGGTAACCTGGACTCTAAAAACGGCGCAGAAGTGATGCAATTGCTTACCGAGCTGAACCGGGAAGGTACCACTATCGTCATGGTGACCCACTCCAAGCACGATGCTAGTTTCGCCCACCGGATCATCAACCTGTTCGACGGTAGCATCGTTTCGTCAGTGAACGAGTTCATTTGATGTAGGTTTTTGGACGAAAATGAAATAACTTTCAGAATAAAATCATACCTTTGGAGCAATCTAAATTTAATAGACCATGATCAATAGAAGAAACTTTTTGAGAAATGCGTCCCTGTTTACGTTGGGGGGCCTGATGGCCGGTAAAGTAGGGAATGCCGTTGCAGCACAGCCTGCGACATCTGCTGTTTTCGAAGCGACGGCAGCTAAGAATATCGGTTTACAAATCTATTCTTTAGGCGACGAGCTATACAAGGATGTTCCGGGAGGAATGAAGAAACTGAAAAAGATGGGGTATCAGACCATTGAACTTGCCGGTTATGGTAAGGGTAAGATCCGTGATATCGAATTGATGGACTTTAAGAAGATGGCGGATGATGCCGGTATTAAAATCCTGAGTTCGCATGTGAATCCTCCTGTTCGCGAATACACGAAAGAAAATCTGAATACGATAAAGGAATTCTGGAAAAAGACGGCTGACGACCATGCCAAGTTAGGTGTGAAATATCTGGTTCAGCCCGGTCAGCCCAGTACCCGTAACGTGGAAGAAACAAAATTTGTGTGTGAAGTCTTTAACGAAGCCGGAAAGATCGTGAAGGCAGCAGGTATACCGTTCGGTTACCATAACCATGACATGGAGTTTGCCAAGGTGATTTCCGGTGGCACGGAAATGAAGTTCGGACGCCATAACAAAGGCGAAAAAGTGTATGACATCTTCCTGGCGAATACCGACCCGTCTTTGGTTTTCTTTGAGATGGATGTTTATTGGGCCGTTATGGGCCAGCAGGACCCGGTTGAGTATATCAAGAAATATGCAGACCGTATCAAAGTGCTCCATATCAAAGACCGTTATGTCTTGGGTGATTCCGGTATGATGAATTTCGAGCAGATATTTAAACATTTCTATGCAAATGGCCATAAAGACTATTTCGTAGAAATGGAAGGTACAGGCAGTGGACACCAGTTCGAAGGCGTGAAAAAAAGTGCCGATTATCTGCTGAAATCTTCGTTTGTAAAGTAAGTAGACACAGAAGCATTAATAGAGAGTAAGAGGTGTGTCGAAACTATCCTGTTCCCGCGCTTGACGCGGGATCGCATTAAAACCAGTCCTATAAAAGTCTGTCCTTTTGCGGCCCCGCATCAAGTACGGGGACAAGGAGATTTTGACACACCTTCCTATATGTTATGTCTGGAAATCTTCCGCGTCCACTTTTACAACTTCTGTGTCTACCTTATAACGCCTCTTTGATCTTTTCAACCATATCCTGGTATTCCATGTCCGTCAAGTAGACTTTTTGCGGGTTCATGGTGAATGTTCCGCCGAAGTCAGGGCCTCCTTCATATTTCGGAGCCAAGTGGAAATGAAGGTGCGACAGTTTATCCGAATAAGCACCGTAGTTGATCTTTTGCGGATTGAATACTTTCTGCATCGCGCGGGTCACCCGTACGACATCGGCCATAAATGCATTCCGTTCTTCGTCGCTGAGCATGTTCAAGTCGTGTACATGGTCTTTGTAGGCAACCAGGCAACGCCCGTGATACGTTTGTTCTTTGAACAGGAACAGTCTGGATACCGAGAGAGGAGCGATTTCGATCATCAGCTCGTGTAAAGTCTGATTGTTCTGGCAATACAGACAATCTTTAGGATCACTTAAATTCATATTTTATTAGATTTCATTATTGATGTTGCTAAATTAACAATTAAAATGGAGATTGGGAGAAGTATGCCACATTTATTGTAGAAAAAATACACGGGCTTCTACATCTTTTCCCCTGTTTTACGGTCTGGTATCCGGCGATATACTGTTTTTTACCCCTTATTTTGTAAGCTCTGGAATACTTTGCCAAGTTTTTGGCACGCTGCTGTGGTACGATCCTTGTACTGGTCTAATCAGATTGAATGAAGGTTTTAGTAATCACTTAGGTATTAATTTTTAAATTGTTAGAGTCATGAAAAAGATTGTTTTAATGGTAGCAGTAGCAGCATGTGTGGCATTCGCATCACAAAGTGTACAGGCATCGGCAGTGCAAACATCAGTTGAAAACGTAATGCAGGATGATTTCGTGAAAATCGAGGTGAAGGAACTTCCCCAGGTTGTGCAGGATGCAATTGCCAAATCTTACGAAGCAGTACGGTGAAGGAAGCCTATGTTGCCGGTGCCGACGGTGCCAAGAAGTACAAAGTCGTCCTTGTCGACAAAGATCAGAAGGAACAGACGGTTGTTCTGAATGAACAGGGCGAGGTAATCGAATAATATGTATCTATCTCCCGATACTGTTTTTCTAATAAAACCTTAATAAGGTTAGTAAAACTTATCGACACATAAAGCCGTTCTGTCTGCGAAGATAGAATGGCTTTTTTTATATATTAATTAGATTTATTTTCATCTTGTTAGATGTGAGAGTTCGAATAATTCATATCTTCGCCTCTCTAATCAATCGCTGTGTATATAGCAAATGGAAATATTTATAATTATTGGTCTTATCTTATTGAATGGCCTTCTTTCTATGTCGGAAATTGCTTTGGTGTCGGCACGTAAGGCGCGCCTCGAAGTAGAAGCAAAACGTGGTAACAAATCTGCCAAAACAGCTTTGAAGCTGGCAAACGAACCGGACCGGTTTCTTTCAACTATCCAGATCGGGATTACGCTTATCGGTATTTTGACCGGTTTATATTCGGGTGAGGCTTTTGCCTATGACCTGGCCGAGCATGTCCGCCGCATTCCTTTTCTGGAACCTTATGCATTGGTTGTTTCCAAAACCACAATTGTTGTGATCGTCACTTATCTGACACTGATTATGGGTGAGTTGGTCCCCAAACGTATCGGTATGGGCTATGCGGAGCGGGTGTCGATGTTGGTTGCCAAACCGATGAATATCCTCTCGCTGATCGCTTCGCCTTTCGTATGGCTGTTATCCAAGAGTACGGCGTTGACCGTTAAACTGATCGGAACCGATGCGACTGAGGAAAACAGGGTGACGGAGGAGGAGATCAAGGCGATTGTCAAAGAAGGCTTTGATGTCGGCGAAGTGCAGGAGGTCGAACAGGATATCGTGGAACGCGTGTTTAACTTGGGCGACCGTAATGTCGGATCTATTATGACACACCGCAGCGAGCTTGTATGGCTGGACTTGACGGACAGTATCGAGCAGATACGTGAGAAAGTCCAGGAAAATCTTTTCAACATCTATCCGGTTGCCGCCGGAAAGTTTGACGATATCAAAGGTGTTGTTTATCTGAAAGACCTGTTCGGACGTATCGATGAGCCAGATTTCTCTTTGTCCCAGGTGATTCGTCCGGCAGAGTTTATGCCGGAAAACCAGAGTGTGTATAATGCATTGGAACAGTTTAAGCAGGCACGTGTGAAATATGGCATCGTTACGGACGAGTTTGGAGGTATCCAGGGGATTGTTACCCTGAAGGATATTATGGAAGGTCTGATCGGGCAGGTTCCCGATGTGGGTGAAGAGGCCGAGGTTGTCGAGCGGTCTGACGGAACCTGGCTGGTGGACGGACAATACAGCTTCTATGATTTCCTTGAATATTTCGACATGGAAGATTTGTATGCCGAGCATGACTATAATACACTCAGCGGTCTGATCTTGGAGATTTTGGAACGGGTTCCGAAGACCGGTGAGAAATTGAGCTGGCTGAACTTCGAATTCGAGATCGTTGATATGGACGGTGCTCGTATAGATAAGGTTTTGGTCTCTAAGATACCTCAGAAAGAATAAACCGGAGTCAGATCTCTGCCAGCCTGTGCAACACTTCCATCTTGCCGAAGAGGATGAGCAGATCACCCTCTTCGACTCTCAGGTCTCCGGTGATTTTGTCGATGACGGAGTATTGGGTTTGTTTTAATCCGATCAGGTTGCGTTCTGTTTTGGGACGTTCGATACCGACAAGGCGCACTCCGAAATTCTCTTCTATGTCTATGGTCTGTAGGGTCTGTCCAACAAAGGTGGTAGGTGCTTTTATCTTGTAGAGATGGTGCGTATTCGTCACCCTGTACCATTGTTTGAAGAGTTCTCCAAGTAAAGCTTGGGATGCATACATACCGGCAAAATCATCTTCCGGAGTAATGATCTCCGCAACGCCGATCGAGCGGATCACTGCCTCGTGGATGGGAGAAATCCCCCGTACGATCAGTTTGTTTACATCTAAGTTTTTTAGCAAGGCAACAGTCTGTATGGAGGTACCGAAATCTTTGCCGAAGGTGACGAAGATGGCATCCATCTCGTTCAGAGGTAGTGTGTTCAAGGCGTCCTTGTCTGTCGTGTCGAGGCTGATTGCTCCGGATATGGTGTGTTTGACCGCTTCGATCTTGTGCGGGTTGATATCTACGCCGATCACTTCATTTCCGATACGTGTCAGGCTTTCGGCGATGGCACGTCCCAGGTTTCCTAATCCGATTACTAAATATTTCATATTGTATTCTTTTTGTTACATTAATATATTTTCCTGTGGATAGGTGTAATTCTTCTTTTTGTATTCCTTGTAGAAACTGATAAAGAAGGTCAGTATACCGATACGCCCGACCAACATGGTGAAGATGATGACCAGTTTTCCCGAAATACTCAGCAACGGGCTGAAATTCAAACTTAACCCTACCGTGCTGAGTGCCGACACGACCTCGAAGGTTAAGGTGAAGACCGATACGTCTTTTTCGGTAATGGACAGTACCCAGACGGCCAATCCCAGCCAGCAGAAATAGAAAACGATTGTGGCGAAAGCCCTGCGTATGGTTTCCGGTGATATTTCACGTTTGCGGATTTCCACATTCTCTTTTCCGCGGGCGGCGTTGTGTGCGGTCAGCAGGGCGACACAGACGGTCGTTACTTTCAAGCCGCCGCCGGTAGACATGGGAGCGGCACCTATTATCATCAGGATTAGTGTCAGCATGAGTGTTCCGGTAGTCAGCGTCCCCATATCCGCAACGCAGAATCCGGCCGTACGCGGGGTGACGGCTCCTAGGAATGCATTGGCAAGCTGTCCCCTGAATGGCAATCCGGCGAGTGTATTGTCCATTTCCAGCAAATAGTAGAAAAAGGTACCGCCGGAAAGCAGTACCAACGTACTGATCACTACGATGTATGTGTTGATATTGATAATTCGGGGAGTATGGATATAATGCTTCTGCTGTCCGATCACGATCTTGAATGTATTGACAAGCAGATGTCGTAACAACTTCAGGTAGTTGAAGACGATCGGGAAACCTAACCCGCCGAATACGATGAGCAGGGCGATCCAGACATGCAGGTTGTACTTTTGGGCGACCAGCGGATCATACATGTTTCCACTCAGAGTCGAGATTCCTGCATTACAGAAAGCTGAAACGGCATGAAACACAGCATAGAACACTTCTTCCTGTGTGCCTCCCGGCAAAGCCCCTTTTATGTCCAAATAAATCAGATAGGCCCCTACGCCTTCGATAAACAGTGTCACGAACAGGATATTAAGGATCACCCGGAACAGTCCGTTCACCCGGTCTTCGTTCAACATGTCTTTCAGTACGAGCTTGCTGGTGAAAGATGAATGCCCCATGAAAGAAAGGGCGAAAAAGCTGGTGAAAGTCATGACTCCTATACCGCCGATCTGGATAAGGAACATGATGATGATATGTCCCGTATGTGTGAAGGTCGTTGCTACATCGACTGTTGTCAGTCCGGTCACGCAGACGGAGGTGGTCGAGATGAACAGGGCGTCTACGAAATGAATCCCGTGTACTGTGGCGTTTGGCAACATCAGCAGTCCCGAACCGACAAGAATGACAAACACGAAGCTCAGCAGGAACAGGAGGGACGGCTTGATATGGCTTTGCAACAGTGTGAATGTCTGACGTGACAAATGGATGGCGCTCAGCAACAGCAGGAGGAAATAGACGAACAGTGGTTCCGTGAGGAAACTGAGGTAAGGCAACGACTGATGGATAGCTTCTTTGAAGAATACTTTGCCTGATAGTACGGCAAAGAGGAAAAATAAATGCCGATATCCAGGTATAACATCTTCTCTTGTATGATCTCTTTGAATTTTAAAATATACCGGAGCGATATTCCCGTAAAGAAAGCTAGCAGGAGATAAACCCGGCTGGCTTCCAGCATATGGGTGACATGGGCCGAATATTTGAATCCGAACTGATAGACCAGGATGAAAAGGGAGGCGAGTGAGGCAACAAGTATGATCCTTCGGCCGCCATATTTAGCAAACCCTTCATATTCGCCCAGTACATTCGGAATGAGAACTGTAGATGTTTGATATCCATAGTGCGTCTTTTTTAAAATAACAAATGTATTAAATAAATGTTAGAAGTATCTTCCCTTTTTGGATAATCGCATTAAAATTCAGGTTCGGCGCAGTTCCTTTTTCTGTGAGTGGTAATGTATGTTAAATAACGAGCTTTTTATCCTTTTAAATAGATATTGTTCAAATTACATTATGCCGTATGTCGTTTTTAACCTTATATTTGCGGAGAATCTTTATTGTGATATTATGGAAACACTGAAAAATAAGCGTGAAATGTTTTATCCACACGTTTCGGTCGATTGCGTATTGCTTGGGACAAACGAAGATAAATTGTGTGTGTTGCTTGTCGAAAGACAAGTTGCCGGTAGTAACGAGAAACACTACAAATTGCCGGGAAGCCTGATTTATGAGAGTGAAGATCTGGATACGGCCGCTTACCGGGTCTTAAACGAAGCGACAGGTCTTAAACGTGTTGCCCTGAAACAGTTCCGCAGTTTCGGGTCTCCTGCCCGTACCAAGAATAAAGAGGATGTACAATGGCTGGAAAATGCTTCCAAGATGAAAATCACACGGATCGTGACGGTCGCTTATCTGGCGTTGTGTAAGTTTGGGAAGAAAATGACGATGGGAGAGATGTCTGATACTCTTATCTGGCACCTGTCAATGAATTGCCACATCTGCCATTTGACCATAAGGAGATTGTTGAAGCTGCCGGCGAGGAGATACGTCGGTGGGTGGATGTCGAACCGGGTATCGTTTTCGATTATCTTCCGTCAAAGTTTACAGCCTATCAGTTGCGGCGCATTTTCGAGATCATTTATAATAAGACGATAGATGTACGCAACTTCCATAAAAAGATGACGGCGATGGAATATGTCGTACAGACGGATGAGGTGGAAACGGGTGTGAACCACCGGGCGGCCCGTTATTATCGATTCGACAAGGTAAAGTATAACAAGTTACATTCGAAGTTTAATAAGATATAATATATGTGTTTATTAGGTTGTGATATCGGAAGCTCTTCGGTGAAGGCTTCTATTGTTGATAAAGATACGGGGCTGACGCTTGCCTCTGATTTTTATCCGAAAGAAGAGGCGGCGATCAAAGCCGTGCGTCCCGGATGGGCAGAACAGGATCCGGATGACTGGTGGATGTATTTGAAAGAAGCGATAAAGGGTGCGATTGCGAAGGCGGGTATCAAAGGAACTGAAGTAGATGCGATCGGCATCTCGTACCAGATGCATGGTCTCGTGCTGGTAGACAAAAAGATGCAGGTGCTGCGCCCTTCGGTGATCTGGTGTGACAGCCGTGCAGTACCTTATGGGGACCGGGCTTTCAAGTCGATCGGTGAAAAGCAATGCCTGGCACATCTTTTGAATTCTCCCGGAAACTTTACGGCTTCCAAATTGGCATGGGTTAAAGAGTTTGAACCGCAGATATTCGGACAGGTACATAAATTCATGTTGCCTGGCGACTTTATTGCTATGCGCATGACAGGCGATATCGTTACGACTGTTTCAGGCCTTTCGGAAGGAATTTTCTGGGATTTCCGGAATAACAGTGTTTCTGAAGATTTGATGAACTATTTTGGGTTCGGCAAGGAGCTGATTCCAGATATTCGTCCGACTTTCGGTGTGCAAGGGGAATTGCTCGGATCGGTTGCTTCGGAGTTGGGTTTGAAGAAGGGGACACCAGTTACCTATCGGGCAGGCGACCAGCCTAACAATGCGTTGTCGCTGAATGTCCTGAACCCGGGTGAGATAGCTGCTACGGGCGGTACGTCAGGGGTTGTGTACGGTGTGAATGGCAAGGTGAACTACGATACACTGTCCCGAGTGAATACTTTTGCGCATGTGAACCATTCGGCAGACCAGATACGCTTAGGTGTCCTCTTATGTATCAACGGTGTGGGAATCCTCAATTCATGGGTGAAGCGGAATGTGGCTCCGGAAGGTATAAGCTATCCTGCTTTGAACGAGCTGGCGGCGACCGTTCCGATCGGTTCGGAAGGCTTGTCGATCCTGCCTTTCGGAAACGGTGCAGAGCGTATGTTACAGAACAAGCAGGTGGATTGCTCCATTTATGGGCTGAATTTCAACATTCACAATAAAGCGCATATCGCCCGTGCCGCACAGGAAGGGATCGTCTTCTCTTTCAAATATGGTATGGATATTATGAACGAGATGGGGATCGATATCGGGGTGATCCGTGCAGGTAATGCCAACCTGTTCCTGAGCCCGATTTTCCGGGATGCGTTGGCTGGCGTTACGGGAGCGGTGATCGAACTTTACGATACGAATGGGGCTGTCGGGGCTGCCAAAGGTGCCGGTATCGGTGCTGGTATCTATGCGTCGGCGGAAGAGGCGTTTGCTTCCTTGAAAAAGATCAATGTGATAGAGCCGGACGGGCTGAAAGCGGACAAATACTGCGGGGCTTTCGAGGTCTGGAAAGAACGGTTGGAGAAAGCATTGGCGTAACAAAAGAAAAAATTGTATAATCAATAAATACTTATTATCATGAATTACTTTAAAGGTGAAAAAGAATTTTTTCCGGGGATTGGAAAAATAGAGTTTGAAGGACGCGAATCAAAAAATCCGATGGCTTTTCATTATTATGATGAAAATAAGGTCGTAATGGGTAAAACTCTGAAAGACCATCTGCGTTTCGCTATGGCCTATTGGCATACATTGTGTGCGGAAGGGGCCGATCAGTTCGGTGGCGGAACGAAAACATTTCCCTGGAATGCGGGTGCGGACCGTATTTCCCGTGCCAAGTATAAAATGGATGCTGCTTTCGAATTTATGACGAAATGTAATATCCCTTACTACTGTTTCCATGATGTGGATGTTGTGGATGAAGCGCCGACGTTGGCCGAATTTGAAAAAGACCTGCATACGATGGTTGAATATGCCAAACAGCATCAGGAAGCGACAGGGAAGAAGCTGTTGTGGTCTACCGCCAATGTGTTCGGGCATAAACGTTATATGAACGGGGCGGCTACAAATCCTTATTTCCCTGCTGTGGCTTGTGCCGGCACGCAGATCAAAAATGCGATTGACGCTTGTATTGCCTTGGGTGGCGAAAACTATGTGTTCTGGGGCGGACGTGAAGGATATATGAGCTTGTTGAACACCAACATGAAACGCGAAAAGGAACATCTTGCCATGATGCTGACGATGGCACGTGATTATGCCCGCAAGAACGGGTTCAAAGGTACTTTCCTGGTAGAGCCTAAACCGATGGAACCGACAAAACATCAATATGACGTGGATACGGAAACGGTTATCGGCTTCCTGCGCCATTATGGTCTCGACAAGGATTTTGCCATTAATATCGAAGTGAACCATGCTACATTAGCCGGACATACATTCGAACATGAACTTCAGGCTGCCGCCGATGCCGGTATGCTGTGCAGTATCGATGCCAATCGCGGTGATTATCAGAATGGTTGGGATACAGACCAGTTCCCGGTTGACATCTACGAACTGACACAGGCTTGGTTGGTTATCCTCGAAGCAGGCGGCTTGACTACCGGAGGCACGAACTTCGATGCCAAGACACGTCGTAACTCGACCGATCTGGATGATATCTTCCTGGCTCATATCAGCGGTATGGATTCCTTTGCCCGTGCCTTGATGGCTGCTGCCGATATCCTGGAACATTCCGATTACAAGAAAATGCGTGCCGAACGTTACGCCAGCTTTGACCAGGGTGACGGTAAGAAGTTCGAAGAAGGCAAACTCCTTCTTGAAGACCTGCGTACCATCGCTCTTGCCAGTGACGAACCAAAGCAGATCAGCGGGAAACAGGAATTGTATGAGATGATTATCAACCAGTACATTTAATAACATATAAATACTGATTTACCGGTGTGCAATAAAATAATGGTGTCCCGTAGGGGCGGGGTTCTACTCCGCCCAATGAAAATAAAGTTCGCCTTGCCGGATTCGATGGGCAGAGCAGAGCCCTGCCCCTACAAACGACAATTATTTTGTATGGCCGTGTCATCCAAGTCCCATACCGATAAATCATTATTTACTTCTATGAATCTCTATCGTGAAAAACAACAACTACATTTTTGGAATCACCCTTGTGGCGACATTGGGGGGATTATTATTCGGATATGATACAGCGGTGATATCCGGGACGGTCGAATCGCTACGTAAATTCTTTATTGAACCTTTCGGACTACCATTGGATCAGGCGAATGCGCTTGAAGGATTCGTTGTAAGCAGTGCCCTGATCGGTTGTATATTAGGTGCTTCTTTTGCCGGTTGGATCAGCCAGCGGTATGGACGGAAACCTACGCTTGTGTTGGCTGCCATCCTGTTTTTGCTGTCGGCAATCGGTTCGGCATGGCCGGAACTGTTTGTCGGGATGCCTGGTAGCGGAGATCACACATTCATGTACCTTTTTGTGTTTTACCGGATTGTCGGAGGAGTAGGAGTTGGTTTGGCTTCTATGGTTTCTCCGATGTATATTGCCGAGATGGCACCGGCGGAAAAACGGGGAAATCTGGTGTCGTGGAACCAGTTTGCGATTATTTTCGGTATGCTTGTCGTCTATTTTGTAAATTACAGTATCGCGTTGCAGGGAGATGCCGCCTGGTTGCACGCGATTGGCTGGCGTTGGATGTTCGCGTCCGAGATCGTCCCGGCTTTACTTTTCCTGGTCCTTCTGATGTTTGTGCCGGAAACGCCCCGTTATTTGGTGATGCGCGGTAAAACAGATAAGGCGCTGTCCGTACTGGATCGCTTGATGGGAAAAGAAAAAGCGGCACCCGAACTGGTTGAAATAAAAGAAAGTTTCAGGAAACAGGAACCTTCCATGCGTCCTTACTTCTTATTTATGGGGATGTGGCTGGTGCTGTTTCTGCTTTTGTACGGAGCGTTGGAATTGGCTGGTAATACGAGTGCTTTGGAGATCGCTTTGATCGGTAGTTTTTTGTGTCTTTGATCTTTCCGGTGCGTTCGTTCGGTATACTGATCATATTTGTCGGTGTCCTTCTGTCCGGTTTCCAGCAGTTTGTCGGGATCAATGTCGTGTTGTATTATGCGCCGGAGATATTTAAGACAATGGGGGCCGCCACCGATGCCGCTTTGTTGCAGCAGATCGTGGTAGGAGCTGTGAACCTCTCTTTTACCGTACTGGCTATCTTTACGGTCGACCGGTTCGGACGCCGTCCGCTTATGATTATCGGGGCATTGGTCATGGCCGTTTCGATGATGATCTTGGGGACGACTTTCTATACGCATTCCGTCGGTATCGGCTCGTTGGTTTGCATGTTGGTGTACACGGCTGGTTTTGCGATGTCATGGGGGCCGGTCTGTTGGGTATTGCTGGCAGAGATCTTCCCGAATACGATCCGCTCGACAGTGATGAGTATTGCCGTTGCCGGGCAATGGATCGCCAATTTCCTTGTCTCCTGGACTTTCCCGATGCTTGATAAGAACCAGTATCTGACCGATACGTTTAATCATGGTATGGCCTACTGGGTTTATGGTGTCATGGGAGTTTTGGCCGCTCTGTTTATCTGGAAATTCGTTCCCGAAACAAAGGGCAAGACACTGGAACAGATGGAACAATATTGGAAATAAATCCGTAAGTTTGCCGTTCGAAAAGACAAGAATCGATGCGCATACTGAAAAAAATACTGATAGGAAGCCGGAACTTGTTGCTGTTTCTGTTTGTTTCCAGTTTGTTGGCTGTGGTGGCATATAAATTCATTCCTGTTTACTACACTCCGCTGATGTTTATCCGCGTCTACGAACAGGTTCGGGATAGCAAGCCCATCAAGCTGGAACACAAATGGATGCCTTTGAAGCAAATTGCCCAGCCATTGGCACAGGCGGTCGTGGCTTCGGAAGACAATCTTTTTCTCGACCATGACGGTTTCGATATGATACAGATTCAGAAAGCTCGTGCCGATGCCGAAAAAGGCAAACAGTGTACGAGGAGCGAGCACGATCTCGCAACAGACTGCCAAGAACGTGTTTCTCTGGCCCGGAAGGACTTATTTGCGCAAAGGCATCGAGGCTTATTTCACCGTCCTGATCGAATGGATTTGGGGGAAAGAACGTATCATGGAAGTTTATCTGAACTCGATCGAAATGGGAGACGGTATTTATGGTGCCGAAGCAGTCGCACAGGCCCATTTCAAAAAGCCGGCCTATAAACTGACAAAGGCGGAAGCGGCTTTGATCGCTGCGACCTTGCCGAATCCCCGCAAGTTCAATTCTGCAAAACCTTCTCCTTATATGCTGAAACGGCAGACGAAGATCATGTCGCTGATGGAGAAACTGCTTAAGATCAAAATGGGGTATGACAGTGGTGACTCCGACCCTGAATCCGGTAGCAGGAAAGTGCGTAAACGTAAGAAGCTCCGAGCGGAATCTGGTATGACGGTATATCTGCCCGAAAAGAATATTTACATAAGAACGATAATCATATGAGTCATTTTATATATCACGATCTCGGACGTATCGAATATGAGAAGGCACTGGAACGCCAGACGGCTTCTTTCAACGCCTTGTTGGAAGCGAAAGCGCAAGGCAGGACCGGGGAAAACCGGTTGTTCTTCTGCGAACATCAGCCGGTACTGACTATTGGAAAAAGTGGTAAGGACACCAACCTACTGATCCCGGAAGAACTGCTTGTGCAGCGGGGTGTCTCTTTCTACCATATCAACCGGGGAGGGGATATCACGTATCACGGTCCCGGACAAATCACCGGATATCCGGTCTTCGATCTCGATACCTGGAAGTTGGGACTCAAGCAATATATCGACAGGCTGGAAGAAACCATTATCCGCTTTTTAGCTATCTATGGCATTAAAGGGGAGCGGCTCGCGGGAGCTACAGGTGTGTGGATCGATCCTGATGTGCCGGGTAAAGCCCGTAAGATTTGTGCGATCGGTGTGAAAAGTAGCCGTTTCGTCACCATGCACGGCTTTGCCTTGAATATAAATACGAACTTGGATTACTTCTCCCTGATCAATCCTTGTGGCTTTAAAGATAAAGGAGTCACCTCGCTTGAAAAAGAGTTGGGGGCGGAACAGGATTTCGAAGTGGCCAAAGCATGTCTTCATTCACTTTTCATTGAAATGTTTCCGGAATGATGGTCCCGTATGCTATTCATCTCGCTCCTTTGCAGGGATATACCGATTGGGTCTACAGGGAAGCGCATGCACGAGTATTCGGGGGAGTCGATACCTATTACACTCCGTTCGTCCGTCTTGAAAAGGATGGCTTTCGTAATAAGGAATTGCGGGATCTTGCACCGGAAGCAAACGCATCCGCCTCACTTGTTCCCCAGATGATCGCAGCTTCGCCCGAAGAGTTCCGCCGGATTGCCGGTTTGTTTCGCGAATCGGGGTACCGACGTGCTGATATTAATTTGGGTTGTCCTTTCCCGATGCAGGCACGACAACATCGGGGAGCGGGTATCCTGCCTTATCCGAATGAGGTGAAGGTGTTGTTGGAAACGATTTTTGAATTCCCGGAGATACAATTCTCGGTCAAACTGCGGTTGGGTTGGGATTCTCCTGAGGAGGCGCAAGCGCTTCTTCCTTTTTTGAACAGATTGCCCCTCACACATCTCACATTGCATCCCAGGATCGGTACGCAGCAATATAAAGGAAAGACTGACCTGAGTGCCTTCTCCCGATTTTATGATTCATGCACGCTTCCGCTTTTCTATAATGGAGACATCCGGACTTTGCCGGATATTCGTTCGTTAACCGGACGTTTTCCCCGTTTGAAAGGTATCATGATCGGACGTGGTCTGCTGTCTTCTCCCTGGCTGGCAACGGAATATATATCCGATACCCCGCTTACCGCTCAGGAGAAGATAGAGAAGTTGTCTGCTTTCCATGCCTTACTGTTAGCGGGCTATTCTTCCCGTCTGGAGGGAGGCGAACATCAGGTACTCGACAAGATGAAGACCCTTTGGGATTACCTGTTGCTGGATGCAGGGAAACGGCTCCGGAAAAAAATATTGAAAAGTTCCCGGTTGGCAGATTATCAAGAGGCAGTGCGGAATTTGATTTACGACACCTCGATCACTGCCGGGCAATGATCCGAATGAACAGCCTCATTTAAAATATACGCTTTTTCCACTTGTGCTTTCATCGGTTCGCTGACCATGCAATAGTCAATACGCCAGCCCTTGTTTTTGGCACGGGCGCTGAAACGATAACTCCACCAAGTATATTCCTGTTTGTCCGGGTTGAGAAGGCGGAACGTGTCGATATAGCCGGCATCCAGGAAACGAGTCATCCATTCCCGCTCTTCCGGAAGGAAGCCGCTGTTCGTCGCATTGCGTACCGGGTCATGAATATCAATCGGTTCGTGGCAGATATTGTAGTCCCCGCATAAGATCAGTTTCGGACGCGATTTTTGTAGTTCCACTACATAGTTCTGGAAATCTTCCAACCATTCCATCTTGAATGCCTGACGCTCATCGCCGCTTGTACCCGAAGGGTGGTAAACGCTGATCACCGACAGATCCCCGAAATCGGCCCGGATGAAACGCCCCTCGTTATCGTACTTTTCGATCCCCATCCCATATTCCACATGGTCCGGTTCTCGGCGGCTCAGGATTGCGACTCCGCTATAGCCTTTCTTCTGTGCACTGAAAAGCCATGCTTTGTAGCCGAGCGCTTCAAATGCTTCAGCCGGATATTGGTCCGGTTGCAACTTGGTTTCCTGTAGGCAAAGTACGTCGGGTTGTTCTTGTGCCAGCCATTCGGGCAATCCTTTTCCTACAGCGGCACGCAGGCCGTTTACATTGTATGTTATAATTTTCATCTCCTAATACTTATTTTAATGATAAGACAAATGTAATGTATTTTCTTCTATTGACATATTTTCAGTGAGGTAACCTCACCCAAATATCATTTCTCCTTTTTCCCGAGGAGGAACTTTCGGCACAGTTATCAAAATGACACCTCTTTCCCATCTAAATTGAATTAATAGGGCATCTTTTGGAAATTACCCGCAAGGGTAATATTTTTTAACATTCTATTTGATAGCAAATACCCCGATTAGATGGTCAAAATGTCAATCCGTAAAAGATGATCAAAAAAAGATTTTTTCACATTTATCATTTTTAGATGCCTAATCTTGCCAAAACGTAAGAACAGTATGGATCGGAATTTTCGATGAAATAGAAAAATGGTGCAAAAAGGGGGTATTGTTGATTTTATTCTGTTACAAGTTGTTCTGAACAACTGGAACTATCATTCTCATATCCCTGTTATAAATATAGTTTGGACATATTTAAAATTATAGTTATGGCAAAAAGAAATAAGTTAGCCGTCTTTTCAGTGGTAGCTTTAGGCATGATGTTTTTTTGCAGAGCAAAACAAAGCCTGTACGCGTGCGGTCTATCTGGGACCGGATGATATGATCGTGACAGGGCGGACGATGGATTGGAAAGAGGATCCGCAATCGAATATTTACCTTTTCCCTCGGGGAATGGAGAAACGGGGAGGGATTACGGACAATACGGTGACGTGGACTTCCAAATATGGGAGTGTTGTGACTGCCGGATATGATATCGGAGTTTGTGACGGTATGAATGAAAAAGGCCTGGTGGCGAACTTGCTTTTCCTGACCGAATCCTCTTATCATCGTCCGAATGATAGCCGTCCGGTGATGGGATTGAGCATCTGGACACAATATGTCTTGGATAATTTTGCGACGGTGGACGAAGCTGTGAATGAATTGAGCCTGGAAACTTTCCGTATTGATGACCCTGATTTACCTAACGGAGCAAAATCGACTTTGCACCTCTCGATTTCGGATGCGACCGGGAATAGTGCCATCTTTGAATATATCAACGGCAATCTGATCATTCATGAGGGACGAGAATGCCAGATAATGACAAATTCCCCTACCTATGACAAACAGTTGACTTTGAATGATTACTGGAAAGAGATTGGCGGTCTGGTTATGCTACCCGGGACAAACCGTGCTTCCGATCGCTTTGTCCGTGCATCGTTTTATATCCAGGCATTACCGCAAACCGATAATTTCAGGCAGGCTGTTGCCGGAGTTTTTAGTGTGATGCGCAATGTTTCGGTTCCTTTGGGAATCTCTATCCCCGAACAGCCCAATATTGCTTCGACTCGCTGGCGTACGGTAGCGGATCAAAAAAGTAAAGTGTATTATTTCGAGTCAACGCTTAGCCCCGATATTTTTTGGATCAATTTCAAAGACTTGGATTTTAAAACCGGAGCTCCGGTGAAGAAGTTGACGCTCACGGGTGGAGAGATTTATGCGGGCAATGCCGCCGGAAGGTTTCAGGCCGGAAAGTCACTTCACTTTCTGTTTGGGATATAGAAGGTTGTTTTGTATTTTTATGTCCGAATAAAAATGAGAGTAATATGATAGGAGCAATAGCCGGAGATATTATCGGTTCCGTATATGAGTTTGATAATATAAAGACAACGGTTTTTCCGTTATTTAACAGGAAAAGCAATTATACGGACGACACGATTATGACGGTCGCCGTGACTGACTGGCTATTGTATGGAGGGAATCTCGTGCAAGTTATGCATCGTTATGGCAGGGAGTTTCCGTGTCCGATGGGAGGCTATGGAGCACGTTTCGGGCAATGGCTTTGTGAAACGAATCCACAGCCTTATAACAGTTGGGGGAATGGTTCGGCTATGCGGGTTAGCGCAGTTGGGTGGGCTTTTGGTTCATTGGAAAAAACATTGCAAGTGGCTGAAGAAACGGCTGCCGTTTCCCATAACCATCCGGAAGGGATCAAAGGGGCTCAAGCTGTGGCTGCTGCCATCTATCTGGCTCGTACAGGAAAAGCAAGCAAGCTATCCGAGAATATATTGAAACGACTTTTTTATATGATTTGAATTTTACCTGTGACGAGATCCGGCCGGACTATCGCTTTAACCCAAGTTGTCAGGGAACTGTCCCGGAGGCGATTGTCGCTTTTTTGGAAAGTACGGATTTTGAAACTGCAATCCGTTTGGCCATTTCTCTCGGTGGCGATTCAGACACGTTGGCCTGCATTACGGGAGGAATAGCAGAAGCCTTTTATGGAATGTCCGAAGACTGGAAAATCGAAGTGTTGAGACGGTTGCCAGAGGCTTTTGTCGAAGTTGTTGAAGAATTTTATCAAAAAATATGATTGTAGGATTTCTTTTTTCGTACATTTGCGATATTCTTTATTGATGAAAACCTATTTATACATTTGAATATGAAACGAGTTCCCTTTTTTTACTATATCATGGCATGCCTGTTATCCATATGCATTACTGCGTGCGATAAGGAAGAGCAACTGATTGAAGATGAAATCCCGGAGATGATTAAGGCTGATCTCTCAAAAAGATATCCTTCTGTGGAAATCCTGAATTATCAGGAATATTCGAACTTTTCTCAAATAAATGTTATAGATAAAGACCAAAATGAAGCTTCGATCTGGTATGTGGATGATATTTGGAAAATGACTCACACGAAGATTGCTGATTTCAACCAGCTTTCGCCTGAAGCACAAACTGCTTTTGAAAATTCCAAGTATCGTTTTGCCCAATTTGAAAATATATACAAAACGGAGCGGGAGGGGATGGATAGAAGCCTTTATACATTACATTTCCTGTATCAGTGGAAAAATGTTAAAGATATGACACATTACGTTTGTCTGAATGATGACGGGATGTTCTTGGCTGTATATACATGGACACCGAATGACCCTACCTGGTTTGTTGATTTGCCGAAGGCTCATTTTGACTTTATCTATAAGAAATATGACGGTTCTGAAATTAGAGGATATCAGAATAATGGAGGATATTATGATTATTTTGTCCTTCATAACGACACCCTTAAATTTGTTTCTTTTAGAGGAGAGGTTGAAACTGATTATTATTTTTGGAAAGAGACAAGGTATGAAATCAGTTTAGATACAAAAGTCCCTGATAATGTGGCCAGAGTCCTGAAACGGGACAATCCCGATTTTGTTTATACAAACCTTTATTATATTGAATCTCCTGAAGGGAATGCCTATTTTTTCAAGATAAGAATGATGACCGGGAATTAGGGTACACTATTGCCGAAGATATTTCTTAGATTTATATTCCTGAAATTCTATAAGTAGAAAAAGCTCCGTCTTGACAAGGTAAAAGTAAACCTTTTTCCCAGCCGCCTTGTTCTTTTCCCGAAAACATGTAAAAAACGGCGTGAAACGAGACTGTTCGACAGGCTCTTTTAATGCGAAGTTTTAAAATATATGACAAAATGACATATTTTGTTTCTGGTACTTGTTTTGTAGGAATGTCTGTGGAAATGAGAAATAAAAATAGAATTGAAAGGAGTATAACTATATGAATTTAAACAATTTTACAATTAAAGCACAGGAAGCCGTCCAGCAGGCCGTGCAACTTGCTACTCAGAATGGGCAGCAGGCGATCGAAGCCGTACATTTGCTGAAAGGTGTCATTATGACGGGCGAAAGTGTGACCAATTTCATCTTCCAGAAGCTGGGTGTCAATATCCAGAATCTGAATCGTGTATTGGATGCGCAGATCAGTTCATTACCGAAAGTATCAGGCGGAGAACCTTACCTGTCAAGTGAAGCAAATGCCGTTTTGCAGAAAGCAATCGGCTATTCATCCAAAATGGGGGACCAGTATGTGTCTCTGGAGCCGATTATTTTGGCCTTGTTCACGGAAAAGAGCACTGCTTCTCAAATTCTGAAAGATGCCGGTATGACAGAAAATGAATTACGCCAGGCGATTGAAGAATTGCGGAAAGGGAATAAGGTAACCAGCCAGTCGGCTGAAGATACATATGATGCACTGGGAAAATATGCGATCAACCTGAACGAACGTGCCCGTAGCGGCAAGTTGGATCCGGTGATCGGTCGTGACGACGAAATCCGCCGTGTACTTCAGATCCTGAGCCGTCGTACGAAAAATAACCCGATTTTGATTGGTGAACCGGGTGTTGGTAAGACGGCGATTGCCGAGGGGCTTGCTCATCGTATCGTCCGGGGTGACGTACCGGAAAATTTGAAATCGAAACAGATTTTCTCTTTGGATATGGGAGCCTTGGTTGCCGGGGCCAAATATAAAGGCGAATTTGAAGAACGTTTGAAAGCTGTAGTGGGTGAAGTGACTAAATCGGATGGGGAAATCATCCTTTTTATCGATGAGATCCATACATTGGTCGGTGCCGGTAAGGGCGAAGGTGCGATGGATGCCGCCAATATCCTGAAACCTGCTTTGGCTCGTGGTGAATTGCGTTCGATCGGTGCGACGACGCTGGATGAATATCAGAAGTATTTTGAGAAGGATAAGGCGCTCGAACGTCGTTTTCAGATTGTTATGGTGGACGAACCGAACGAATTGGATGCCATTTCCATCCTGCGTGGTTTGAAGGAAAAATATGAAAACCACCATAAGGTCCGTATCAAAGATGATGCCATCATTGCTGCCGTCCAGTTGTCTACACGATACATCACTGACCGGTTCTTGCCCGATAAGGCGATCGACCTGATGGATGAGGCAGCAGCCCGTTTGCGTTTGCAGATCGACTCTGTGCCGGAATCTCTCGACGAGGTTTCCCGCCGTATCAAGCAACTGGAAATCGAGCGTGAAGCGATCAAGCGTGAAAATGATAAAGGAAAGCTGGAACAGCTCAATAAGGAAATTGCGGACCTGAAGGACGAAGAAACGAAACAGAAGGCTCAGTGGCAAAGCGAAAAAGAGCAGATCAACAAGATTCAGCAGAATAAGATCGATATCGAAAACCTGAAGTTTGAAGCTGATAAGGCCGAACGTGAAGGCGACTACGGTAAAGTAGCCGAAATCCGTTACGGAAAGATCAAACAAAAGGAGGAAGAGATCAGGGAAGTCCAGGAGAAACTGAAGACGATGCAAGGTGCTTCCGCCATGATCAAGGAGGAAGTGGACAGTGAAGATATCGCCGATGTGGTATCTCGTTGGACGGGAATTCCTGTCAGCAAGATGATGCAGAGTGAAAAGGAAAAATTGCTCCATCTGGAATCTGAATTGCACACGCGTGTGATCGGGCAGGAGGAGGCCATCAGCGCTATTGCTGATGCTGTGCGCCGTAGCCGTGCCGGATTACAAGACCCGAAACGACCGATCGGTTCATTTATTTTCCTCGGTACGACAGGTGTTGGTAAGACAGAGCTGGCCAAAGCGTTGGCGGAATATCTGTTCGATGACGAGAATATGATGACTCGTATCGATATGAGTGAATATCAGGAAAAGTTTAGTGCGACTCGTCTGATCGGTGCACCTCCGGGATATGTCGGCTATGATGAAGGTGGCCAGTTGACGGAAGCGATCCGCCGTAAACCTTATTCGGTCGTCCTGTTTGATGAAATCGAAAAGGCTCATCCGGATGTATTCAATATCCTTTTGCAGGTGTTGGATGATGGACGGCTGACCGACAATAAGGGACGTGTCGTCAACTTCAAGAATACGATCATTATTATGACCAGTAACATGGGATCGTCCTTGATTCGTGAAAACTTCGAGAAGATGACACCCGAAACGCACGATCAGGTAGTGGATGAAACGAAGATCCAGGTGTTGGAATTACTGAAGAAGACAATTCGCCCGGAGTTCCTGAACCGTATCGATGACATCATCATGTTTACTCCGCTCAACGAAGAAGAGATCCGCAAGATCGTGACTGTTCAGCTGAATAGTGTGAAGAAGATGCTGGCCCAGAATGGGATTGCGCTGGAATTTACGGATGCAGCTCTGGCATTTATTTCAGACAAAGGGTTCGACCCGCAGTTTGGTGCTCGTCCTGTAAAACGTGTCATCCAGAAGTATGTCCTGAACGAACTGTCCAAAGAGTTGTTAGGTGGAAAGATCAACAAAGATCGCCCGATCACAATCGACAGCAACGGTGCCGGTTTGGTCTTCAAGAATTGACCGAAGATGGTTGGATTGATATATATTTATGTGAAAGGCTCTGCTCCCAAAAGGAGTAGGGCTTTTTTTGTTGGTCCGGATGTTCTATCTTTGTGAAAATATTTGAATATGCACCATCCATTACAAGTTCTGAAGCACTACTGGGGCTATGACGGGTTCCGGCCGGGACAGGCAGAAGTCATAGACAGTATTCTGTCCGGGCATGATACATTGGCGCTTATGCGACGGGAGGAGGTAAATCCATTACCTTCCAGGTGCCTGCATTGGCGAATCCGGGTATTTGCCTTGTGATCAGTCCGCTTGTCGCTTTAATGAAGGACCAGGTGAAGAACCTGCAAAAGCGAGGGATTCTGTCGGCGTTTATCAGTTCCGAGATGCCGCATTGGGAGATTTTGCAACAACTGGATAATTGTATCTTGGGAGATTATAAGTTCCTTTACATTTCTCCTGAACGTATTTCTTCCGAACTGTTTCAGGAGAAGTTGAAGACGTTGTCCCGCAAAGTGAATTTGCTGGTTGTGGATGAAGCGCACTGTATCTCTCAATGGGGGAATGATTTTCGCAGGGATTACCGCTTGATTGCGGATATCCGCGATGCTATACCGCAGGTCCAGGTAATTGCCGTAACAGCCTCAGCAACGGCAGCAGTGGTTGCCGATATCTGCGAACAACTCCATTTCCGCAAAGGATATCGGATATTCAAGACCTCTTTCGAACGGAAGAACCTTTCGTTCGTAGTCCGTAAGACCGATAATAAATTGAAAGAAATCTGCCATATCCTGTCGGCCGTACCCGGCTCTGCAGTGATTTACAGCCGTACTCGCAAAGGGGTGGAAGAATATGCCGGAAAGTTGCGGGCGGCAGGTATTTCTGCCGAATATTTCCATGCGGGCCTGGACCCGGTTCTGAAGACAGAGCGGCAGACGAATTGGGTGAAAGGATTTACGCGTGTGCTGGTCGCTACCAACGCATTCGGAATGGGGATCGATAAAGGGGATGTGCGGGTGGTTATCCATACGGAGTTTCCTGATTCGATGGAGGCTTATTACCAGGAGGCGGGACGTGCCGGCCGTGACGGGAAACGGGCTTATGCTGTAGCTTTGTTGGGACCGCAGGACATAACGGATATAAAAAGACGTCCTTCCAATGCTTTCCCTACGGTCGAATATATCAAACGGGTATATGAAGCGTTGTGTAACCGTTTTCAGATTGCAGAAGGGGATGGGGAAGGCGTGTCTGTCTATCTGGATGAACCGGAGTTTTTGAGAAGCTGGCATTTCGATAAGGGCCGTTTGCGTTCTTCCCTTGAAATACTCTCTTTGTCGAACTATCTGACGTTTGAACCCTATCCTAATTCGCAACCCTATTTGCGATATGATCAGCCTCGTTGGACGATGGATCGTTTCCTGAACGACGCTTCTCCTGCCGCCAAAGTCGCTGTTGAAATCTTACGGAATTACGAAGGGCTTTTTTCTGCCGGAGTTTTCGTCAGTGTCGATATGCTGGCGCGAAAAACCGGGCTGGAAGCTCGTGAGGTGGCGAAAGTCTTAGGGTATCTGCGGAATGTCGGTTTCTATTATGTTCCTCCCCGCAAAGAACCCCGGATCACTTTTAAGATGATCCGTGTCCCTCTGGATCGTCTTGTCATTACGACCGCATCCTATGAAAACCGTTTGGCAGCTTTCAAAATGCGAATCGAAAAGGTGGTGGAATATCTTGAGACTCAAGGTTGTCGCCAGGAGTTTATTTCCGGATATTTCGGTATGAAAGGGACACGATGCGGATGCTGTGATAATTGCTTGCAGAAGTAGTAAAGGTAGTTCAACTTAACCCTATGTGTTACGGAGGCTAATGCATAGAGTTAGTCCTCGTAAAGCTATGCATTAGGAACCTGTTTAAGATTCGGATTGATTTTTTGGAGTACCTGTATGGATAACGGATATTTTTGTTTATGTTTGTAGCATCTATCAACCAAAAATTAAAAAGATATGAGTGACAAAGACGATTTAATTTATGATGAAGATGATTCTGTAGCATTTATCCAGAACTATCTTCCCCAGGAATTGAAAGGAAAATTCAGTAATGACGATATTAATTATATTGTGGATCTGATTTATGAATTTTATGAGTCGAAGGGTTTCCTTGATGAAAATTCCGATGACAATGCCGAAATTGATATTGATGAAGATGAATTGATCGGGTTTGTTGTAAAGAATGCGCAAAAAGACGGTGTTGGCAAGTTCTCACCTGAAGACATCACTTTTATTGTACAGGGAGAACTTGAATATTGCGATTCCATCAACATGTTCGATTAATAGACTGTTGTATAGTTACAATATAGTTTATAAAAGAATAAGAAGATGAAAAATTTTAAGTTGTTATCAGTTTTGCTGCTTTGTATGGCAGTCGTTTTTACGAGTTGTGGAACATGGAACAATACCGCTAAAGGTACGGCTATCGGAGTCGGCGGAGGTGCGGCAGTAGGTGCCGGAGTCGGTGCTTTGGCTGGTAATACTGCATTGGGTTCGATAATCGGTGCTGCCGTGGGCGGTACTGCAGGTGCCCTAATCGGTAAAAAGATGGACAAACAGAAGAAGGAACTGGAAGCTACGCTGCCGGAAGAAACGACTGTCGAGACCATCAACAACGGTGAGGCGCTGAAAGTCACCTTTGATTCGGGTATCTTGTTCGCAACCAATTCGAGCACTGTCAGTGCCGCTTCCAAGAGTGCTTTGCGTGACTTGGCTGCCAGTTTGAATGCAAATCCGGATACAGACATAAAAATCATAGGGCATACGGATAATACAGGAAAGGTTGATTACAACCAAACATTATCTGAAAAACGTGCAAAGAGCGTATTCGATTATCTGATGGAAGACCAAGGCGTGAGCAGTAAGCGCATGACTTATGAAGGCAAGGGAGTACATGAACCGGTTGCTGATAACAGCACTCCTGAGGGACGTGCGTTGAACCGTCGAGTGGAAATCCTTATCCTTCCCAACTCAAAAATGGTACAGGAAGCACAGCAAGGAACATTGCGATAAGAAATTATAGAACTCTGGATCATAAGGAGGTATGTTAATCTCTCTTTATTACGATCTTTTAGGCACGGATTTCACGGAATTACACGGATAAATTAATTTTCTTTCTGTGTTTTCCGTGTATCCGTGCCTAAATTATGTTTATCAGTAAGCAGGATTTTGTTTTGATACCTCCTTTGCCTTTGTATTAACAGTCGTTTATAACCGTTCCAAAATCTTCAGACAAGTTAATTAACACTCTTGAAAAGGGAGAATGCAAACCTTTTTTAGTTCATGTTGTTTAAATAGTAACTTATATATAAGTGCACAAATAATAGTATAAACTGTTTTAAACGTTGAATGAGATGAAAAAGATTCTTCCTTTTTTCTTATTGGTTCTTTTACTGGCGTCTTGCCAGAAGGATCCAGACATGTCAAAACTAAGCGATGATTTCGTAGTATTCACAGATCACAACAAGGATGCTAATTTCGAATCGTTTACAACTTTCTACATCCCTGATAGTGTAATGGTTATCGGTAACAGTGAAAAACCGGAATTCTGGAGTGCAACTGAAGCTGACGATATCGTCTCTACCTTGGTTAGTGGCATGGAAGGCCGTGGTTACACACGCGCATCGGATAAAGAATCTGCGGATCTGGGTTTGCAGGTTTCTTTTGTGAAAAATGTAAATTACTTTACAAACTATCATGACAATCCTTACTGGTGGTGGGGGTATCCGGGATATAACTGGTGGTACGGCTACTGGGGTAACTGGACTGGTGCATGGAATGGATGGTATTATCCGTATCCTGTAGTATACAGCTATAGCGTAGGTTCTTTATTGGTTGAACTGGTTAACTTGAAGGCTCCGTTGCCAAAATCTACGGATGCTAAACTTCCGGTTCTTTGGACTGCTTACATGACTGGCTTGCTGTCCGGTTCCGACAAGGTAAATATCGAACTTTCTACTCGTGCTATCGAGCAGGCTTTTGTACAGTCACCGTACTTGAAAAAATAATTAAACGCGAATTAGATAAATTTGAGTCTTATGAAAAAGATATATAAATCAATAAAATTAATCGCTTTACTTGTTGCCTGTTTAGCGATACCTTCCCTGGCTGGTGCCCAGGTTGTAAAGAACATGTATTTTAATATTGACTGGCAGATCAACTCTCCATTCAGTCAGGATTTCTCAGACAAGACAAGTGGTTGGGGAGCACATGCGGAAGCTGGTTATTATGTAATTCCTAATTTCTCGGTAGGTGCATTTATCTCTTACCATACCAACAATAAGTATATCGATCGTCAGACATTGCCGGTAAGTTCTACATCGGCCATCACTTCCGATCAGCAGCACTCTATCTTTCAGTTGCCTTTTGGTGCAGCTTTTCGTTACAACGTAGCTCCCGAAAGTCAGTTCCAGCCTTATGCTGGTGTGCAGTTGGGTGCAAGCTATAGTGAAATGTCGACTTATATGAATGTAATGAAAGTATACGACCGTAACTGGGGTTTCTATGTGTCTCCTGAAATCGGTATGAATATGTATTTTACACCTCAGAAACAGATCGGTCTGCATATTGCTGCCTACTATAATTATGCAACTAATAAAGGAGAAGTCCTGAGTTATTCGATCGATGGATTGAATAACTGGGGTATCCGCTTAGGTCTTGCATTCTAATGCGAAGTTTGTTCTTTTAAGTGTTTTATGTAGTTTATGGGGAACGGGAGGCTGTCGTAATGACACCTCCCGTTTTTTGCTTTACAAGATTTGTAGTTTGAGACCGAACGAGAGGCTCAGATAGTCTTTGGGTTTCAGGTAACCGTTCCCGATCTTGTTTATCAGATATAGGTCACAGGTACTGAGTTCGTAAAAGAAAGAGATGGATTTATGCCAGCTCTTTTTTTGTGTCTAGCTTCAATGTGAATCGCTCTCCAATGAAAACATGGGTACGGATGCGGGTGGAGAACCAGTAATAGCCTTGTG
>ENA-OQJX01000190-OQJX01000190.1-human-gut-metagenome-genome-assembly--contig:-NODE-190-length-41402-cov-2.397408_pt1 | contig 41402 bp, 67 predicted proteins | sample MGYA00242615_ERZ504782 | MGnify/ENA primary metagenome ERZ504782 (study PRJEB26092, sample SAMD00036354) | human gut metagenome | host: Homo sapiens | study: EMG produced TPA metagenomics assembly of... | reverse complement strand
AATTTAATATATCTATATTTGGAACGTAAATAATGAACATAAAAATGTATGGGTTTATCCATAACCATTAACAGATAAAGAAAGAGAAAGATACAGAGCTGTCATGATAATATTGATGGCTCTTTTTATCAGTAAATAAGTATTTACAAAAGTAGCTAAAAAGATTTTTCATTCTTCAATATTTGGAATTTAAGTTGCTAATACTAACATACATGTGTAAAAAAAGATATATGCCATGCTGAAAAAGGAATTTGAATACTATTTAAAAAACCAAAGCGAACTTCTGAATAAGTATGCAGGTAAGTTTCTGGTGATTAAAGACCAGAAAGTGATAGGTGTTTATGATACAGAAATTGAAGCATATGCTAATACGGTAAAAACACAAGAAGCGGGAACATTTTTAATACAAGAATGTCAGCCAGGAAATGAAAGTTATACTCAAACATTTAGAACCAGAGTCATATTCTAATGCAAATATCAAATTTTACACTTAAAGCACATGGCAGACTTCGAGAAATAATTACTGATGTATCTATCTATGATGCTATTCATGGTGAAATAGCCACTAATAATGACCCACGAGTATTAAATACAAAAGCATTGTGGGATACTGGAGCCTCAAACTGTGTTATTACACCCTCTTGTGCTAAGAAATTGAGTCTCAAACCTATTGGAATGGCTCAAACTAGGCATGCAGGTGGAATTTCTGTAGCAAATGTATATTTAATAACGGTTATGCTGCCCAATGGGTTGGTATTAAAAATGTGCGTTTTACCGAATGCTCAGAACAAGAAGGAGCCTTTGGGGTAATAATAGGAATGGATATTATTACTAGAGGAGACTTTGCCATCTCGAATGTTAATGGAGAAACAACATTTTCTTTTCGCCTTCCTTCAATAAGGACCATAGATTTTGTAAAAGAAGGAGAGCAAATACGAAATGCTCAGACTAAAGCCGACCCAGTTAAGAAAATTCCTAAAATTAGCCGAAATGCCCCTTGTCCCTGCGGAAGTGGCAAGAAATATAAGAACTGTCATGGCAAGGTTTAATGAAATATATTTTTAAACTTACAAAAAACACCAGCCATGGCACAAGAAAGTAAATACTCATACGACGAGGAAAGCGTGAAGGCTATCGTCCATTGGGCTTTGACAGCCCCACTTCCCAAGGAGGTGACATTAAGCGAATCGGAACATATACTTGACACCTCCATGTACGTCCATGCCAACATCTGTGACATCAACCAGCACTATCCGGACCCGTTCTACAATCCGGCGATTGACCGGTTATATCGGTTGAAGGAACATATTGGCGAATAATTAGTGAAATCAGCAAGAGAGAAGCGTTAATGAGCGTTTCTCTTTTTCATTTACCATATTTTTTGTAACTTTGTAATGCGTATGATGTTGTACGTTACCAATCCTGACGAAAAGACATGGGAAAATCCTTAACTGTTAAGCAAGAAAACTTCTGCAATTATTACATTGAAAGCGGTAATGCTTCCGAGCCTATCGTCGTGCTTATTCGTGTGAGAACATGAAAGATGAGACGGTCAATAGAAAAGCTATAGAACTGATGAACAACGGCATGGTTACGGCAAGGGTTAAGGTATTGCAAGAGGAACAAAAAGAGAAGTCTGACATAACTAAAGAGCGTATTTTGCAAGAATTATCTGGCATTGCATTCTCTACCATAGCTGATATGCACAATACTTGGATTGAACGCAAGGAATTTGACCTGCTTTCCAAGAAAGAAAAATCCGCAATAAAAAGTATATCAACTAAGACTCTTAAAAAGAATATTGGTACAAGAGATGAACCAGAAATAGTGGACGTTGAATATGTGAAGATAGAACTATACGATAAGATTAAGGCTATTGAACGAATTTGTAAAATGCTTGGGTTCGATGCCGCCTCGGAGATAAATGTCAATACTCCCAAACCCATGAGTGTGGAGGAAGCCAAACTACTTATTAAAGGATTATGATTGATGGTAACACATATCTCAGGGCATTCTGCCTATCCGGTACACTCAATTATACAAGGTTCTTTTTCAAGAGTAAAACCGGAAGAAGATTTGTCGTGAACAGGCACCATGAGGTAATATGCAATGCGCTTGACAATGTTATTGCTGGAAAGATAAAGAAACTGATAATCAATATAGCTCCGCGTTATGGGAAGACTGAACTTGCTGTAAAGAACTTCATATCCGAGGGGCTTGCCATAAACCCGGCTTCCAAATTTATACATCTTTCATATTCTGATGACCTTGCTCATGACAATTCCGAAGAGATAAGGGATATTGTCAAATCCGAGGACTACCGCAAATTGTTTCCTTACGTCCAGATAAAGGATGGTTCCGATAGTAAAAAGAAATGGGTAACCACATCAGGAGGAGGAGTATATGCAGTATCTACCGGTGGACAGATAACCGGATTTGGTGCCGGAGAGGTTGATGATATAGGAGACGAAATAGAAGGAATTTCCGTTACTGGGAAATTTGCCGGTGCCGTGGTCATTGATGACCCTATAAAACCGGAAGACGCTCTTTCCGACTTGAAAAGGGAGAAGGTTAACCAGCGTTTTGAAACTACCATCCGTAACCGTGTGAACAGTAGGAATACGCCTATTATTATTATAATGCAGCGTCTTCATGAGAATGATTTGTGCGGCTATCTAATGAAGACCGAACCGGGAGAGTGGACTGTAGTTTCTTTGCCGGTCATTGAATATGATAAGGATGGAAGAGAGATACCTCTCTGGAAATTTAAGCATGAATTAAATGAACTGAATAACCTTCGTAGAATAAATCCTTTCGTGTTCGAAACACAATACATGCAGAACCCTAAGCCGATGGAGGGGCTTATGTATGGCAAGTTTAAAACATACAAGGAAATTCCATATACCAATAGGGCTATACGAAAGAACTATACAGATACCGCTGACACTGGGGAGGATAATCTGTGCTCCATAAACTATATAGACACGGAAATAGGGAACTTTATATTGGATATTGCTTACACCAGCGCTTCTATGGAAGTGACAGAGCCTATGGTAGCTACTATGTTGGCGAAAGATAATATAATCATATCCAACATTGAAAGCAATAATGGCGGCAGGGGATTTGCCCGGAATGTGGAATCACAGTCCCGGATAATGGGAAACAACACTACGGAGATAAGATGGTTCCATCAGTCGGGAAACAAGGAAGTGCGTATATTCACACGCGCGGCAGAAGTCATGAACCTTACTTACATGCCGGAAGGATGGGAGACCTTGTACCCTGAGTTTTATGCGGAGATAAGCGGTTTCAGAAAAAAGGAAGAATGCTCACGATGATGGTGCGGACTGTCTTACCGGCTGCGTTGAGAAGCGTGGAGAATTTGACTATGAAAGTTATGATGATATAGATATATACGGGATGAACAGCATTGTGGAGATACACCCTATAATAAACGGGAAATTCGCCTATGTGAAAGCGTATGTTGTGGACGGAACGGTTTATATAGCGGAGGCATATATCGGAAATGCCCTGCCATTGGATGATGTTTCCGCTGTGGTAAAGAATGCAGAAGTGAACATCGAGACTCCCAATACGATGCTGCATTATGTTAGGGATTATCGCGCTTCCATCGGGGAAGTGTGGGCAAGGCAGGAAAGGGGAAGCAAGTTTCCGTATATTGAATCATTCAAGGCTTTGGTTGCGAAATTCAAGTTTAAACGTTCTGCGGACATGGAAGGCTTTATGCGAAATCTTATGGACTATGACGGCAAGGACGTGTATGAGGCAATGTATGTCCTTTGCTGTATTGCGGATAGAGTAAAAAGGAAGGGATTATTAAAAATAGAACATTGATTTCTGTATTACCCCCGTGATTTTTTGTATAATATTTGAATGGAGTATTCATTGCCAGTAATGCGGATGGTGAGGAATCTTAATTAACCTTGAAGCCTTTTTTATATTTTATTTGGAATGTTATTTGGAATAATTCTAAATAATATGTATATTTGCATCCGTAGGGTCACTTACAAGCGTATGAAGTTGTACGCAACCGTATCATAGGACTAAATCACTAATATATGGGAGTGGCCGCATTTATGTGCTGTCACTCCTGCTTTGTATATGGGCATATTTAATCAATTCTGGAAGCCAAAGGAAAGAAAAGCAATTCCAATGCGAGAGAATGTAAACCGCGTGGAAAGGGATGCTGAAGGAAATTACTGGTTCCTTTCAGACTTGTTCGGCCATCACACCAAATGGAAGGCTTATTATGACATGACCGATGACAAGGAAAAGGCAGAGGCGCTTTCCGCTTGTACGCCATTCTTCACTGTAGTGGACAAGATAGGTTCCATGATGTCAAGAGGCGTTCCTTATGTGGTGGATAAGAATGGCAATGAGAAAAGGTCCTATGCTGACATCCGCAATATATTGGATACCCCTAATCCATTACAAACATTCTCCTCATTTGTAAAGCAGATAGAAATCTGCCTTAAGGTGTTCGGGTATTGTCCTATAGCCCTTGTAAGAACCGGAAAGGAAAGTGTGCCAAAGGCTATGTGGATTGTTCCTCCTGAACTGTTCCATATTGTCGGTACCGGAAAGGTATTCCGGCAGTTTGAACTTTCGGAAATTGTTTCAGAGGTTTATATTGATTGGGGAGGAAAACGTCTGAAATTAGAGGATTACGAATATCTTATCATATATGACAGTAATATTCGTATATCCGATGGAATATCTGATATCTTATTCGATTCCGTCTCAGACAGCTTATCCCAACCTATATCCAATTGGGTGGCTTCCATGTCGGCAAGCCATACGCTTCTGGTCAACGGGGGGCCAAAAGGGGTATTGTATAATGACTATACAGACCAGATGGGCAATATGGCTCTTACTTCAGAGGACGAGAAGGAGATAAAGGACAGGTTCAAGAGGGACTACGGTCTTGTAAACAAGGAATACCCGATATTGGTTACACGTCAAAAACTTGGATGGCTGGCGCTTGATTTTGATGCCAATCAGTTGAAGCTTCACGAAGAAGACAAGCGGTGTACAGATAAGATAGCCAATGCAATGGGAATCAACGCCAACCTATTTACAGATGCCAAGTACGACAATCTGGAAAGTGCCGGTAAGAAGGCATACCAGGATGTGATAATTCCCGACAGCATAAAGATAGCTGGATGTCTTACGCGAGCGATATGCCCCGAGGGTGTATTCATAAAGATAGACTTTACGGATGTCGAATGTCTTCAGAACAACAAGGAGACGGAAGCCAATACTCTTGTCAAGGTTGCCGACGCATTACAGAGGTTGCTTGAAAAGTCCTTGATTACTCATGACGAGGCGCGTATTGAAGTGGCTAGATATATAGAAATTGACCCGGAAAATCCGAAAGGAGAATTTTCAAGTCCTTCTGCTGTACCGGATGGAGAAAACAATAGTTAATGAAAATGAATATGGGAACGGAGATTAATAAATACAAAGGCAGGATGGGAATGCAACATAAGGTGTTCTCCATCAATTCAAAGGAAGCCCAATATGATTCTGAAAGCCGTACAATCAGCGGATATGCTGCAGTGTTTGGTAATAGGGATAAGGTTGGAGACGTTTTGCTGAAAGGGTGTTTTTCCAAGAGCATACAGGAACGTGGTCCACAAAGCAGTGCCAACGATAAGATATTGCTCTTATGGATGCACGACATGAGTGAGCCTATCGGGACGATTACTGAACTCCGCGAAGACGAAAAAGGGCTTTATTTTGAAGCCCGTGTAGATGAAATAGATATTGGCGATAGGGCTATCAAACAACTGGAATCAGGTACTCTCAACCAATTTTCTATAGGTTACAGCTATGTTTGGGAAAAGTGCGGATACAATGAGACTGGTACAGATTTTCTTGTAGGCGAAGTAAAGCTGTATGAAGTTTCCGTAGTATCTATCGGATGTAACGGAGAGACAGAATATCTTGGCCTTAAATCTATGGAAGAGTACGACAATGTCTATAAGAGCCTCAATGAAGAAATTGCATTGCTATGCAAAAACATGAGCGTTCTCAAGCAACAACGTTTTCAAAATATAATATCCAAAGCAATGTCACTTGCTTCTTTCAGGCCGGAGCATGCCTTTGATGCTCCGACTGCAGGAAAGGGAGCCGACAATGACGGAGGTAGTGAGGAAAAAGAATTGTATAAACTTTTAAAATTAAAATCGGTATGAAATTAGGATTTATGGAGCTTCTGGATACGTCCGGTTTGCCTGAAGAAAGCAAAAAATTCTTCGAGGCTATGGACGAAAAAATGGGAACTGCTCTCGAGGAGCAAGTGAAAGGTTTCCTTATGAATGAAGTGAAATTGGATGAGTTGCGCAAATCCATCAAGGATGCTGCAGATTCTATCAATGAAATCAAGGGCAAGGAATTTCCTGGTATTGACAAAAAGACTTTTGATGAAAAGGTCAATGAGTTGGAGAATACCATTCTACGTGTAAAGGCGGCTACTGAAATCAGTGGAAATGGAGAAATAAAGGTTAAATCCGTTTATGACCAACTCTACGAGCAGTTGAAGGGGTATATTACGACGGACAAGAAAGGGGTTTCAACCCTTGACCTCAAAGAGGCATGTAAAGCCGCTCCTGGGAACAAACTGGAGGTCAATCTTGTGTTGGATAAAAAAGGAACTGCTGCAACTATTGCATCCGGTACCTTGGCTCCTCACTATGGGGTTGAAATTGACCCAAATTTGTCGGTCAATCCCAGAGCGCAGACAGTCATAAGGAATTATGCAAACGTGTCCAGCACGAATAGCCGTTCCCTGATTTACGCTGAATATGTGAGCAAGGACGGTGATGCCGCATGGGTTCCGGAAGGAGGACTTAAACCTCTTATGGATGCTACATTGGCAGAAAAGACTGTGACCGCTGCAAAAATAGCCATTGCCGCAAAATTCACAGAAGAAACATTGACGGATTTCCCCAGCTTCGTTAATGAAGTTCAAAGCGAAATGATAAACAAGCTTGGAATCAAGGAGGAGCAAGGTATTCTGGACGGAAAAGGGTCTGACGGAGAAATCAAGGGTGTAGCCGCAGACATGCCGGCATTCTCATTGACAGGTTTCAATGTAGAGAAAGCAAACATGTTTGATGCTCTCGTTGCCTCATATTCACAGATTGTCTCTGCAAGCGAAATGGCTTATCGCCCGAACCTTGTGTTGATGAACCCGTTGGATTATGCGGCAATGCAGTTGACCAAGGATACAAACGGCCAGTATCTCCGTCCTTTCCGATATGGAGATGAACTGATTCAAGGGTTGCGTATAGAGACTACTACTGCTGTAGAGCAGGGAGACTTTATTATGGGAGACTTTTCGTATCTGAATATACGTGACCTTTGGGCATTGTCAATGTCCGTCGGTTGGGAAAATGACGATTTCCGTAAGAATATCGTTACCGTATTGGCTGAAAAACGATTGATGTGTTACATCAAGTCACAGTATAAGACTGCATTCGTGAAAGATAAGTTTGCTACGGTAATTGAAGGGATAACTCCGGCTGAACCGGGTGTAGGTGGATAAACGATAAATATAATATGACTATGGGAAAAGAATATAAAATGAATTTGACCAAGCGTTACGAAGTGACGTTTGTAAAGGATGGGACACAATACAAGTCCGGCGATAAAGTATCAGTAGGAATGCCTCTTGCAAGCAGATTTTATGCAGAAGGAAAGATTGAAGTATCAAGTGAACTGCTGAATGACGCCAAGGCATTAGGTTGCGAAGAACTTTTCACCAAACGTAAAAGGAAAGAGACTGTATGATAATTGACTGCACATATTTCACTGGGTTATTGAGTGTCGGGATAGGTCCCGACACTGGAGCTCCTTCTGTAACCAGAGAAGCGGAAAAGGACCGGATAAACACTTATATTGATATATATGAAATTGAATATCTGAATAATATTCTTGGTGATGATGTGTGCAGTGAATTTGTCTCCTATCTTGAATCTCATAAAGATAGTGTTGAAAAATGGGAAAAGTTGTACGCTTTGTTATCAGAGAAGTATAGCCCTATAGCGTGCTATGTGTTCTTTAAATACATATCAGAAGGAAACTATAGTGTGACAAGTGTAGGGACGGTGACTTCTTCGGATGAGGATGCAGTTTCCCCTATGGTGTTGCAGATAAGAGCTTGGAATGATATGGTGAATATGAACAAAAGGTCTATGAGCTGCTTCAATCCGTAGAATACAAAGGTGTTTGCTTTAATCCTTGCATGTTACGTAAGATAAACATTATGGGAATATGAAATCAGTAAACAAGATTTTTGAAGATGTGGTTAGGCGTGTTGCCGTCAAATACGGAAAGAATGTTTCGTACTTGTTTGGAGATTGGTCATACATAAGCAACCAGCTTACAGTCTGGAACCAGTCGCCCAAAACCAGTCCATTGAAATTCCCTATAGTTTGTCTGTATTCTCCTTTGTGGAGGATAGGACAGAAGCAGAGACAAGGGCATCCCTTGATTTTATCATTATGGTAAACACCCTGAAAACCTACACGAATGAAGAGAGGGAAAAGACTTCGTTTGAGCAGGTGCTTCGCCCTATTTATCAACTTTTCATTGATGAAATAAGGAAGGATTCTTCCATTAAAAGCAATTATAATGGGATAATTCCTCATTCTTATTCAGAAAACTACCGGTATGGGCGTGTTGGTGTGATAGGGGAAGACGGAAAGCCTTTCCATGATTTTATCGACGCTATCGAAATTAAAGAAATGAATCTAACTTTTAAAGAAACAAAGTGCTATGGCAACAGATTATAGAAAATGTCCGGGACTTGCAACGTTTAATACGGGTAATTCCGTTTGTGTGCTTGACCCGGGAAAGATAAAGCCATTATATTGACCATTCACGGTCATAAATTGCCGAGAGAGAAGACTGCGGAAGCTATTGAGGCCGCTTGTCATGCCGACAGACCGGACCGGATATTCCCTATCAAGACGATTGTGGAATATGCGCCTTCCGGTGGAGAGGCTCAAACGTCAGCAACCGGTTATGGACCGACGAAGGTGACAAGTTATTCAGCTAAAAATGACGTATGGACCTTGCAGGATTATGATGCCAGTTTGAAAGCCAATCTGATGGCTGCAAAGAACGTGGCATTCGATGCCTATTTTGTGGACGAGAACAATATCGTCTATGGAATGAACGATGGTACTGATGAACTTGCCGGAATACCATTGTCCGGTGTATATCCCGGAGGCCAGGATTGGGACTCTTCTGGAACGGAAGCAAATCTTACGGTTGCCACGATGTTCAAGGATTACGAGAAGTATATCAAAAATGCCGATGTTTCAGCCTATGACTTTGATGTGGTTGAAGCATTAAAGGGACTTGTATATGTGGACTTGAAATCTGCGGAATCAGGGAAATATAAGCTGGTTGAACATTTTGGCAAGCTTGACATTACGGAATATTACGGAGCTCTGTTACAGACAAATGCGGAAACAGCCCTTCCGGACGCTTCTGGTGTATCTTATGCTGACGGCGTCATATCCGCTACGGGTACGGTAAAACTTGCAAAGCCTTCTGTTTTGCAGGGTGTGGGTATAACTGGAATTGAGTCCTGGTCATGAAAGTGGAAGGCGTTACTTTTAATGAAAGCTTGTACGTAAGATGAAAAAGAAGGAGTTTGTTGATATACATAAAAAGGTCTTTTTCCTTGACCGTACTGCCGAGGATAGGGAAAGTCTGCTTTCTGATATATATGACAGGATATGTGATGCCACCCCTCGCATCAGGAATGTGGATTCTGTTTTGTAATATGTTTGTTAGGGGCGTTCATTCGCCCCTAAATTGTTATTAGGTATGGCTAGTATAATAGAGGCTGAGAGAAACTTTGATGAGCTTGTGGCAGGATTTGAGCCCATGATACGTGATATAATGGCTGCCCAGAAAAAAGAGGTGCAGGTATATATCACGGAGCAATTGTATTCCGGTATAAACGGCAATGACAAGCCTTTGCGCCCGACTTACTTGAATGACCCTTATTTCAAAAACAAGGAATCCGGTAGTTGGTATAAGAATGCCCGTGGCTATATGATATGGAAAAAGGGGATAACACCTCCGTATGCCTCTTCGTGGCTTGGAATTCCCAGACGTTCTCCGGAAACTCCGAATCTGATAATCAGAGGCGATTTTCATAATTCTATTACAGCGGTACCATTTGATAAAGGTCTTAGGATAGAAAGTGTAGGAGTCAGCTTCAGCGGAGACATAGAGCGCAAGTACGGGCAGGCGATATATAAGGTAGGGTCTTATGCTAGGAAGCATTTTATCGAGAAATATGTGAAAAAAGGCATTGCCAATTATTTCAGAAGTTCGGTGTGGAATGAGCTGTATGTGTGAAAACCGGAAGAGGATGGAGGACATTGGGCGAATGAGGTCTCTTGCGAAAAAAGCCGCCATGATGGAGGGAAAGGTTTACGTTCTCTATGAGAATGACGGTATATTCGGCTTTGTTCCAGAAGGAGTTGAATATAAAGGTGCATTTATTGAATATGTGTGGTTTATATAAAAAAATCATTTGCATTTAATTTATTTACAATTTAGAATTTTTCTAAATAATAATTATCTTTGTAATAGCGTGTAAAGTTGCACGCAACCCAAATCAGTACGTTATGGCGAATGAATTTAAGATTACCGATGTAGTAGATGACAAAGCATTTACTCAACTTGGAAAATTGAAAACGGAATTAAAGGAAACTACTACCCTTTATTCAAGTCTTGTAGTGAACATTGCAAGAGCATCTAAATCCAATCCAAAGACTTTTGATGAATTATCCGACAAGGCAAGCAACTTTAAATCGTCGGTAGATAAATTAAATTCTACACAAGAGAAGATGAATTTAATACAGGCAAGGCAATTGGCAATACTGCGCCAAGTGTCCCAGCAGCTTAATTCCATGTCTTCCTTGTCTAAATTGAATGTCCTCTTTGAACAGTTTACCAAGAATGTGAAGAATGCGAACGATATGCTGCAATCTCTTTCTTCCACCTCCAACAATGTTGCCGCATCGCAGGATAATGCGGCAAAAAGCACCCAGAATGCGAGCAATACTATAAATCAAGCCTCAGTGCAGTTGCAGACTGCGAATGTCAATTATTCAACTATTATTGATACTATACAAGGATACGACAGTGTTGTAACCAAATTGACGGCAGACACTATTGCCAATAAGGAGGAGATGAATAAGATAATCTCCGACATTAATAAGCTGCTAAAGAATATCGCCAGGGTAAAATGTCTCTTACTGAATACACAGAACAAGCGGCTTTACTAAAACAACGCCATATTGAACTTATGGCACAAAACCAGCAGAACACAGCTTTGATAAAAAATCATTCTAATGCAATTATCAGTGCATCCGGCAGTTATTATGAGATGAATGCTGCCATGTTGGAGCTACAGAAGCGGTATAAGGCATTGTCTGAGGAACAAAGAAACAGCCCGATGGGAGAGAGCTTGATAAAACAAGCCAATGCTTTGAATGACAAGTTGAAGGAGATAGATGCCAAATTTGGAAATTACCAACGCAATGTGGGTAATTATGCGTCTTCGTGGAACGGGTTAAATGTGCAGACCCAACAGCTTATTCGCGAGCTCCCTTCATTAACAATGAGTTTTAATCAGTTTTTCTTAGCCATCTCCAACAACTTGCCCATGTTTGCGGACGAACTTAAGCGTGCCACTGATGAATTTAAGCGCATGAAAGCTGAAGGACAAACAGCGGTGCCGGTTTGGAAGCAATTGCTTGGAAGTCTATTCTCATGGCAATCAGCATTAGTAATTGGTATTACACTATTGTCTGCCTATGGTGATGAAATCATTGATTGGGTTACAAGTCTGTTTAAAGGTGAAGAGGAGGTGAAGAATCTTGTAAATCAGGAAAAGCAATTGGCTGATGCGAGAAATAAAGGGATGTCTAATAGTGTAAAGGAAAGGACTGAATTGGCATTACTTTACAAAGCTACTCAAGATGTATCCCGCTCAATGAAGGAGAGAAATGTTGCAGCGGATGAATTGCAAAGTAAATATCCTGCTTACTTTGAAAATATGTCAAACGAGGAGATTCTTGCGGGAAAGGGGGCAAAGGCATATAAAGAGTTGACCAATTCACTTATCGCTTCTGCACAAGCAAGAGCCATAGAGGATAAGATGGTGGAAAATAGCAGTAAGATGTTAGAATTGGACAATCAAAGAATAGGAGCGTTAGTCAAGCAGGTACAAGAACAACGAATTTTAGATGCTGCAATAAAAGCCCGTGAAAAGGGATATGATTATACTGTTAATGGAGTAGCTATATCTATTGCCGCACAAGAAAAACGTGTTTCAGATGCCGCCAAATCTGCGGCATCTTATGCTGAACAAATTGAAAATTTGAACAAGGCTAATGAAAGTCTTGTAAGTAAAATAAATGTAAATGCTCTTTTGGATAATGACAAGAAAACGTATGAAGAGACCAAAAAGAAAACGGAAGAGTATGCTGAATATATCAAGAAAATTACGGAAGACTTGGAAAAGTCCCGTATAGATATTATTGCTGATGGGAGAAAGAGGGAGATAGCTGAGGTTGAGAAAGAATACAATGACCGTAATCAAGGCAATAAAGGGAAATTCCGAAAAGGAGATAGAGCTTCGGACAATCTTGAAGGCCTTAAAGGGAAGGCCATAGCAGAAATAAATGATAAATATGATAAAGAACTGATTGAGATAGAGAAAAACAATCTTGAAAATCGTTTGGAATCTTTTGGGGAAAATTCGGAAAGAGAGTTGAATGAGCGTCTGAACATACAACTGAAACTTAACGATATGATGCGTGATGCAGAGATTAAGGATGCGGAAAAGAATGGCGAGGATGTGTCTGCTATAATTGACAAGTATGGGAAGCGCCAGAATGATATTGTTATGCGGAATCTTGAGAGCAGATTCGGGTTGATAGAGGATTATACAGACAAAATGATTGACAGACAAGGAACTGCTTCAATAGAGGAATAATAATGCCCTTAAAAAGCAGTATTCGAAAGGGGAGATAAGCCGTGAAGATTACGAAAAAAAGGCTTATGAGATAGGTGCCAAATATGCAAAGGCTCGCCTACAGACGATGATAAAGGAGGTTCAGGCAGAAATGGCTCTCCTCGACCCCGATAGTGATAAGTATGCGGATTTGGAGGACCGGCTGGCTAACCTTCAGTCCCAGATTGATGGAATAGACCTTGATACGGCGATAGATAAAAGCGAGAAGGCGAAAGACAAGTTTAAGGAAGCGTTGTCTGACATGAATAGCGCTGCGAGGGATGCATTAGGAGATACTGCCGGTATATTCGAGGGGCTATCAGACATTATGAAAGATGTGGCAGAAGATGGTAAACTCAGTTTTGAGAATCTGGCAAAAAGTGTCATGAAAATAATGGATGGTATAACATCTCTTATGTCTGATGTGTACGATGCGAAAATAGAAAAGATAGAGGAGGAGCAGGATGCCAATGATGAAGCCTACGATAGGGAGATAGAGCGTATTGAATCATTGCAGGAAAGAGGAGCCATCTCTACAGAGGTCGCGGAAGCCCGAAAACGCGCAGCCGAGGATAAGACAAGGTTGAAAGAGGAGGAGCTGGCAAAGAAAAAAGCTGCCCTTCAGGAGAAACAAGCTAAGTGGGATAAGCTAATTCAATAATACAAGCGGGAATAGCTACCGCATTGGCTGTTACTAAAGCGTTGCCGAATTTGATTTTAGCGGCAATTGTTGGGGCAATGGGAGCGGCGCAGATTGCATTATAGCATCTCAGCAAATCCCTAAATATGCAAAAGGTATAAAGGACCATCCCGGCGGTCTTGCCATAGTCGGTGACGGTGGGAAGAAGGAAGGTATCATTACAGATAATGGATTATTTGTCACTCCCGACAAGCCTACTCTTGTTGATTTGCCGAGACATTCCCAGGTAATTCCCGACCTTTCGTTCATATATGATAGGAAAGGGCTTGGTTCTGATTTCCTATTGCTTGAGCAGCAAAAGAAAAACATGGCAGATAGAGGCATTGTGGTTAATGTTGACAATGATTATAGCCGACTGGAGAAGAAGATGGAAGGTAATACCAGACAGTTGCAGAATATCAATAAACTGATGAAAAAGGCCAATAGGAATGCTGAATATAATTGGATTTTAAACAGAGTGTAATGCTATGATGTATACAGAGCTTGATAAGATGCCCTTATCCCGGTTCATAGATGTTTTCTTGGGAGATATGGATAAGGTTGTGATAAGGGGCAGGTACAGTCAAGAGGAGAAAGTAAAAGCCTCCGAAAAGCTGTGCAATGAGTATTTGTCTATAATAGGGGGGAAGTCTGTTGTTTCGCATATAAACAAGCGTAATGAGGTACTGAAGATACACATGCGTATGTGCTGTCTTGAAAGCGCTTCCCGGTTTATTGTGATGGGAGAGTGGGATGAGGTTCGAAATATAATGGCTGCTTTGGGATATTCGTTCAAAAGTGGTGAACACGACAGAATGCGTACCCGTATTGAAAGCGTTATGGCTTCTGACAAATACCGCATTGCCAAGTTGCAGGAGCTTTCCGATAACTCAATAAGTGCTAAAATGGACCGTGAATATTTTACTCGTGAAAGGGTTTCGGTAATGTCTCATGTAAAAATGCACATCGACGAGAATACTTTTTCGGCAAAGGAATATGCATATCTGGTGAGAAACATGTGCGAGGAGATAGACGCAATGATACGTTCAACTAAAAAGAAGTAGCTATGTATTACAAGTGTGAACTGGTGGTAGGAGGGTACTCTTACAATGTGACAGACAATCTGGTGAACTGGGATGATGTGGAAATGTCATTCAAGCGAAATGATTATGATGGGGTGGTAAGGAGTTTCTCTACCAAGTTCCAGTTTTCCAATGGGGCTTATTCTCTTCTTGTGAGCGAGTATCTTAGGAACTATCTAAATTCGTCCGCTTCCGTTATCTTTTATACCCGCAACAATTCATGGTTATGGAACGAGAGATTCAGGTGTGCGCTTGATTTTTCCACTTTTACGGACAACGGCACTACTTGCGAGATTAATGCGGTCGATGACAGTCTTGCAAGCATCATAAAGGCAAAGAAGGGAACGCAATATGAATATCCGGTATCGGAAATAAAGGAAAATGCGCAGTTGAATTATGACCGGATACAGATGACAAGTAAGATTGAGTGGATTCCCACTGGTACTACGGATGATGACGGGAATATGTCGAATACATTTAAGCACAATTCTAGTTTTGAAGGAGGAACGGGATTCGGTTTTCCGCTTTATATTAAAGGTACACCGGAAATTGCAGTAAAGAATATTATAGAAGTATATGATGATGAAATTGGAGAAGGTGTGGATGATGGCATTAGAAGCACCGGTATGTTCTTTAAAAATATAAGCAATCATGGAATAAAAGTTAATATCAGACTTTATTTGGAATTCTCGGCTTCCCTTCAAAAATCAGCCCAAGTCAATATGCGTTTAGACCAGCAAGGGACTGTTACGGATTTCTTAAAACATGCTCCTATTACAGATGGGAAAAATATTTGGGATTTTTCCGTAGACGGTTATTTGGTTTTTGGCAATGGCGGTTTTTTGAGATTACAATTGGTTACCACTTACAACGGGGTTACTATTACACAAACACCGGAAGAAGCTTCAGCCAGCTATATGACAATTGATTTTGTCGAACGTGATAATTCGATAAATATAGATGTTGTTCGTCCCTCTACTGTCCTTAACCGCCTATTGTCTTCCATGACCGGCAGTGCGGATGTGGTAGGAGAAATTGCTTCCGGAGTTGATGAGCGTCTTGACAATACAATCATTTTGCCGGCAGAAAGTATACGTGGGCTTGAAAATGCAAAATTGTATACTTCATATACGAAATTTTCCAACTGGATGAAAGCTGAATTCGGTTTTGTACCGGTAATTGGTGGGAACAAGGTTTCATTTGTCCACCGTGATAGTCTGTTCCAGGACAAGGAAATAAAGAATCTGGGTTCCCGGTCTACGGACTTTGAATATTCGGTGAACTCATCATTGATTTACTCCAGATTGAAAGTCGGTTATGACAAGCAGGACTACGACAGTGTAAACGGTCGTGATGAATTCCGTTTTGGCGTTGAATATACTACTGGAACGACACTTACCGACAACACTATGGAGCTTGTCAGTCCATATCGTGCAGATGTATATGGAATTGAGTTTCTTGCGGCTAAACGAGGAGAAGATACAACGGACAGCGACAGTGACAATGATGTATTCATGGTGGGTGCTTCCCTTGACGGTTCTTCGCAGAGGTTTGTTCTTATTCGTGGGGGAAAATATGCCATTTCCGGGGTAATATCCTCTGAAACAATGTTCAATGTGATGTACGCGCAAAAGTACATGATAGAGGCGAACAGAAAGTTTATAGGCTCTTTTTCCTCATTGCTTGATTTCGCTTCTTCTGAGGGAAACAGTAATGTGGTGATAGAGGGCATGAAAGGGACTGATGACATTGAAATTCCGGAGAGATACTTTACGGTGGGGGAATTGTCTGTTAAGACAAGTGATTTGGATGTTCCCGAAGACCTGACTGGATATATAGCCCTGCAAAAGAACGGTAGAACATACAAGGGGTATATAAAGAGTTCGAGCTATAATTATGGAAAGCCTGAAGCTGTCAAGTATTCATTGATTGTAAAAAACATAGAATAAAACTGTTTGTTATTTGGAATAATTCTAAATAATATATATATTTGCATACCGCAAGTGATGTTGCTTGCCACTCATTAAAGGACGAAAAGACATGGTGAAGATAGGAGACGTATGCCCTCTGTTCTTTAATCCTATAAAGGACAAATTTGGGATTGATATTGATTACATCCAGAAATTCCATTCTTCTGACAAGATTCATATTCAGGTATTTTCTACCGGTTCTGAATCCGTGTCTGCAAATCTCAACAACCTTTCTAAAAGCACTTCTTCTGAAATAGCTTTTTCCATTTACGAGCATAACGATTCTGTAACAATGCACTATGCCGTAATTACTAGTCTTGAAGATTCTGTCTATTCTGTTACGATAAATGGAACCACATCGGAGCCGTTTATCGTATGCTCTTCTGATTCTCTTCTTGAGGAAACAACTTTGATACGCTATTCCCATAAGGACAATAATTCTGCATTTGACAATATATTTTGGATTGATGACCAGCAACAAGTATTTGAATTTAGAGTAGAGGCCGGCTTTAAGCCCAACGGATACAATGCCCATGTCGAAAATGAGCAATACCGTAATCAAATGCAAGAGATAGAGGAGTTGTATTCCATTCCTTATGACAGCTTTATACTGACGGTAGGAAACTCCGTGGGAGTTCCTTATTGGTTTGGAAGGCATCTCAACCGGATACTCTGCCTTTCTATGGTTGAAATTGATGGAGCCAAATATGTCCGTTCCGAAGATTCTGTCCCCGAATTATCACAAATTATGGAAGATAGCCAGCTATTTCAGATAAACATGACACTGGAATTGCAGGAAAATGATATTGCAGGAGTAGGGGGAGCTCCGGAAACTGCGTCTTCATCTTCTGTTGTCGGATTCTTCATTGAAAATCCCACTGACGGTCAGATGCTTCAGTACCAAGATTCCAAATCTGCTTTTGTTAACGTAACTACAGTAGAGGTATGACAAGGAAGAGGGTAAATAAGATATTATGGCATGGCAATGACCTGAATGAAGACGGGTCTGCAAAAGCACCGTCTGTTGCATCTTATGCAGGCGCTCTTGATGGGCTTAATCCTGGTGAACTGTATATATGTGATGCGGATGGGGCTCCTACTTTATTTATGGTAACGGACGGTGGAAGGGTTGTACCCATTGGAGGGGTAAATTCAGAAGAGTTGAAAAAGCTTTTCCTCAGCAAGACCACCAACGACCGCACCCCATTCAAGCTGGAAGTCGGCGACAAGCTGACCGCGGAGAAGGGGATTCAGATAAGCAAGAACTTCGTTTCCGGCATTATCGGAGGAAGCGGAGGCTCCATCTATCTGGACGAGAACGGGAAGGTTGTTATCGAGACGGACAAGGCTGTATTCCGTGAGGAGATGATAACTCCAAAAATAACCTTCAACTGTATAGACGTTATATCGGGTGACAAAGCCAATACGTTCGCCTTCGGAACATTCAAGGATGTGGACACGGAGAGCCGCATTGCTACTCTTGACCTTCTGGATAACCAGTGGGGAACGTCCCATGTAAGCGATATATGCAGGGGTATCTTCCATAACATAGGTGGAAGTAACACCGAAAAGGATACGATTGGCGCAAACGGTTCATCGAATATTCCGGATACGCAACGTCCTATTTCACCCCGACGAGAATATTGGAGAACGAAGCGGGAAACATGAAATTCGAGTATGAGCTGCAGGTGGGTACGAATATTCATCCGATGCCGGGCATGAACTTCTTCGCATACGGTAATTTCAAAGACAAGGACCGCCAGGCTATCACCTACGAAAACCGTTACTATACACGCCGTCTGGCTCACGTCAACACTTGGGTGATAGACCCCGAGGTTAACGTCATGATGCAGACCGGTGACCTTAGTGCCTTTCCATAGGCGGCATGGACTTCTCCGGTTATTCGTTCTACGGCAAGAATGTGTACATCTCCGGCACGATAGAGCGCTTGAAGCCCAACGGCACCCCAGCCAAGGACTTGAGCTATGAGGGCGTTTGGGAATCCGGCAGAAAGTATGACTACTACGACAGCGTGACCCATGACGGAAGCACATGGGCCTGCATGAACAAGGACGGTTCGTCAGCCGAGCCGGGCACGAACAATGACTGGCAGAAGATTGCCTCCAAGGGCGACAAGGGTGACCCCGGAGAATCGGCAGTGTTCGCAGACCTCACAAACGAGATGGATAACGTCGCCCTTACCAATGACGGCAAGGTTTATCAGGACACGTCGATAAGCACAGTTGTATGGATGAGCTACGGCAGCAAGAAGATGACCCTTACCGGCATAACCTGCACGCTCCCTGCCAACGTCACCGAGACGCACGACGTTTCCACCGGAGAGATAACTTTCAGCGTCAAGCAGGGCGTGGCTCTGGACGGCAGGAACCCGATACCCGTCGCGTTGACCGCCACCTACAACGGCAAAACCTACACCGGGCAGCTCACGTTTACCCTGGCAGGTGTCAAAGGTGGTGCCGATGCCGTTCTGTACCGGCTTGTCCCGAGCGTGTCCGCTGTGATAAAGGATGCCAATGGTAATCTCAATGTAACTTCCGTATCGTGTACACGGTTGAAGTCTTCGGTTTCCGGAGGCACGGCCGAGACCGGGACGGGCGAACTTAAATACTCCCTTGACGGTGGAGCCGAAGTCTCAATCGGGAACAATGCCGGAGTACCGGTATCAAGCTTCCAGAAGAGCATCAAGTTCATATTCTACGTGGACGGTACAGTAGTGGACGTGGAGACAATACCTCTTGTGGTGGACGGTAAGGATGGTGCTCAAGGCCCTCAAGGTGTTCCCGGTCCTGCCGGAGCTGACGGGAAAACCCTATACACATGGATAAAATATGCGGATGACGCGCAAGGTGGAGGTATAAGTAACAATCCTACCGGAAAGGCATATATAGGTTTCGCTTACAATAAGGAGACCGCTACGGAAAGCAATAACCCCTCCGACTATACGTGGAGCGATATAAAGGGGAAGATGGTATACCGGGTGCTGCCGGTGCCGACGGAAAGACCTATTACACATGGGTTGCCTATTCGGACAATGCGGACGGAACGGGCATGTACCAACAGCCTAAAGATACGACTAAATATATCGGTATAGCAGTCAACAATGAGACCGCTACGGAAAGTAACAATCCTTCTGACTATACATGGTCAAAATTTAAGGGGGAAGACGGACAGAGCGTGTCTTCGCTCGGCAGATGGCATACCGGGCTTATCGTGCCCAAACTGGGAATCGTCACTATGGGAGGGAGCACCTTCTGCGCGAAGAAGGAGACCGCCAATCCACCGTTATGGACCACCACGACCAGTGACGGCAGGCGCATTACCCAGACGCAGGACGGAGGAAGGACTTACGGTTATATTCTGTCCGGTGAATCAAATACGGAGGAATACGACCTGCTTGTCCAGAGCGGAAAGGACGGAAGCGACGGTACCGATTACGAAAGAGTGTTTATCCATACCACGAAGGAAAGCCGCCCTTCCACTCCAGCGACTTCACAGACTGATGATTATATCCCTTCCGGCTGGCATGATGACCCCATTGGCGTTTCCGAATCACTGCCTTTTGAATGGATAAGCGAGAGGGAGAAGAGAAACGGCATATGGAGTAATTTCAGCACACCTGCTCTGGGCTAAATACGGGTTTGACGGCATTGATGGCGCAGAAGGTGTGGCTGGTACGAGTATTGTATGGAAAGGTGATTTCTCGTCTGCCCCTTCCTCTCCTCAGAACGGCTGGGCGTACAAGAATACGACCGACAAGAAGTCGTATGTATATCAAGACGGTCAGTGGTATCAAATGACCATTGACGGAATTGACGGAAAGAACGGAAAGGACGGACTGAGCATCGTATGGAAAGGCGACCTGCAGTCTCCACCTTCCAATCCTCAAATCAACTGGGCATATAGGGACACCAATAACGGTCGTGTATACATATGGAACGGGACAGCATGGTCGTTGATGGTCGTTGACGGCTCGGACGGTGCTGACGGTGCAGCCGGTTCGAACGGATTGAGCGTGTTCATAACTTACAATGACAGCACTTCCCAGCCTTCTGTTCCTACGGGAAACGGTACTACCGGAGGCTGGCATACGAATGCTACAAGTGGAGCTATATGGATGTCGCAGAAGGTTGCTTCATCCGCAAGTGATGGGACATGGGGCACGCCAATTAAAATCAAAGGCGATAAGGGGGATAGCATAACCGCTATGGGAAGATGGTATACGGGGCTTATCGTGCCGAAGCAGGGTGTAGTTACCATGGGCGGCTCATCATACATAGCCAAGAAGGAGACCACCAATCCACCACTGTGGACTGTTACAACAAGTTCCGGTCAGCGAATCAAGCAGACGCAGGACGGAGGGAAGACATACGGGTACATACTTTCCGGGGAGATGAATTCCGCGGAGTATGATTTGCTTGCTTCAAAGGGTGAAGACGGAAAACCTGGTGCTGACGGGAAACCCGGAGCTGATGGCAAGCCTGGGGAAAAAGGAGAGCAGGGCATCCAAGGCTGCATCATAAGACATTCCGAATGGGCTGTGGGCGTGACTTACCGCAACGACGAAGCCCTGACAAGCGGCACCCGTTATGTGGATATTGCGATGATAAGGAACAATGCCGCAATCGACGGATGGGATGTCTACAAATGCAACACTACCCATACAAGCTCGGAAAGCAACAAGCCGGGAGTGTCATCGTCCACATGGACCAAGTTAAGCGGTGTAGGTCCTATCTACACGTCCCTCATTATTGCAAAGAACGCGAGTATTGACTTCATGCAGGGAAACCAGCTGCTTATCAAGAAGGATGACGGTACCGTGACAGCAGGTCTTTCCGGTTCCATAGCGGGGAGCAAGGTGCGTATCTGGCTGGTTCCGCGACACCGGACAACGCTCCATTCCAAGTGCTGGAGAGTGGAAAAGTAATCTGCATGAATGCGGAGGTTCATGGCGATATAAATGCTACAAAAGGCATATTTAATAATGTAAATATAAGAGAGTGGCACTATTGCAGGCTTCAAAATTTCTGGTACCAGCATTTCAAGCATAAATGGCGCGTATGACGGTGGTGCCGGAAACAACTCTTATTCCAATTCCAAGTTTTTCTTGCATGCGGATGGATACAGCTCTGCGTTCTTGGGTTTCAGTGCCACTAACAAATGGGTGGGCATCGGGCTGAACTGTATGCCTGCGACTTCCAACATGCAGGTGTTAGGACGTTTTGAGGATACTGGTACGTCAGCCTATACATATAACAAAGCGGGATTGTACATTTCAATAGCAGGGGCTACAACATATGATGACAGCAACGTTCATGGCAATAGTGCACTCTATATTCCCAAAGGACATATTACCGGATTCCGTCGGAGATTCAGAAGGGTTTCCACTTCCACGACACTGACCAATATGGATAGTATCGTAAGGCTGGTTAATACTGCTGAGATAACGGTTACTCTTCCGGCAGGTTGCGAGGATGGGCAGGAGATATGGCTATGTTCTGGAAACGAGAAAAAGGTGAATGTAACAGCTGCGTCAGGAGATACCATAACCGGCAGTGGAGGCAGTTTTGCTTCTAACCGGTGGCACATCTACATATATGATGCGCACAACAGAGATTGGGTTTACGGATATACAAATTGGAACTAATATGAAAACAATCAATTTTGAAAGATTTGAGATTTACACGAATGTGACTATGCAGAACTGCATAACAAGGGACATTCGGGAGGATTTTGCCGATACAATCATGCAGAACCTCAATAGGGCGCGTGGATATGCGCTTATGATGAAGGTGTTCCAAAGCAATGGAGAGACGGAGTTCTCTGACGAGGAAATAGCTCTGATTAAATTCATTGCGGACAATTACGGAAACATCTCCTTGTCAATGTCCATAGACAAGAATATAAAAGAACTGAATAATAATGAAACAAGAAAGGAGGAACAGCAATGATTTTGCAGGCAGACGGAGGCACTACCTTACACAGAGTGAGGATGTGCCCATAGATGAAAGGGTGTTCGGGAATACGGCGTATATCAGCGACCCTTCGGAGGCATCCAAATATCGCCAGGTGTCCGAAGCCGAGAAGGAACGTATGCTCAATGCCGGGACGATATTGGACCCGTCCGACTTGTCGGATGAGTATCTGGACAAGGTGGACACGTTACATGAGATTATCAAGGAGAACATCAACACTGCAGGTCTGACGGTTGAGGAGAGCCTTAAGCATAAGGAGTATTTCCCCAAGTGGGATGAATTAATTGGCAAGACTGAGCCAATCGGATTCATGTTCTCCTACGAAGACGCTTTGTATGAGGTAATTCAAGAGCATGAATTTGCCATCCAGTGGGTGCCGTGTGTGGGTACGGAATCCCTCTACAAGGTTGTCCAGATTGAAGCCTCCGGCACGAAGGAGGACCCGATAGCGTGGAAGCAGGGAATGGAGCTGTTCAATGGCAAGTATTACACCGACAAGGATGTGCTTTACTTGTGCATCCGTGACAGCGGTATGGGAATGTCTTTTGACCTTGCCGACCTGGTGTCCGGTGGTTTTGTGGAAGTGGTCGAGGAATCTTCCGAAGACACTGTTCTATAACAAGGAAACTTGTTCTTTTTCCGGCTTTCCCGATGCCGTTAATTCGGGAATTTATTTAAACAAAAACGAGTTAATTATTTAAATGTTAAATTAGGGTATCATGTTTTTAAAGCGGATGCCCCTTAAATGTGTTAAGTATGGCAGATGATATTAAGGAAAATGCGATGAGTGGTGGAACACCTACAAGATTACGTGGACTGGCGGCAAATGGTAACAGTATATCACCAACATTAGAAGAGGTAATGAATGCAATAGGAATATACACCTATGGATTTGTATTAAACGAAGGCGAAGAAAAAGACCTTGGTAGAATGGGAAATGGGATATACGCAGTTATGACGACTACCAGAGGAAACGCTGCTATTTATATATGTGGTTCTTCCAGTCAATGTTTTGTATCAGATGGAGAATCGAATATTTTTTGCGACTATACAGATGGTACTAAGAGTATCGTATTCGGACGAAAGGAAACAAATGGGAACTTATTCATTAAAAACAATTTATCTTATGGACATAATATGGTTATAAAGAGAATAGTAATTTAATTATTTAAAATAATTACTTAATCAGAGGCCTTTGTTCAACCTCTTGCTTCTTTGCCTTATCTCTTGCCCCTTAAATGTAAGAATATGGCAGAGAAGCAGGATATAGCAATGAACCAATTTCCGGTAGTCACTGACCTATCGTATGTGTATGGTGAGAAAAGCAACAACCAGAATAAGATTGCTGTGGAAGATTTGGCGAAACAAATGGGTATATATACAAAAAAATGGGATTCCAATAAAGGGGATTTGTTGGAAATAAACGCTCCGTATTCTATATTCATTATAGGAGAATCTGTCATTGGAGGGCATATAATGGGAGTGTTTGCCAACAATATTACAGTCTTGAGCAAAGCAAGACAGTTTTCCGAAACAAAAGATCAAGAAGGAACAATTAATATTTATAGGAAAGACGAACATAGTATAATTGTACAGAATAATATAGAAAAAATGAATATAAGAATATTATTCTTGTCTTCATATTAAGCTTATATGTCATAGATATTCTTTGCTGGATTATTCTTAATAGAGGACTAATTAGTATTACCCGTTCCGGCCATCTCGGTCAGAACGGGCATAACCTAAAACATTATTTGTCATGTACATTATATCTTTGAGATGAAAGTAAAATGAGCAAGAGATAAGGCAAAGAAGCGAAAGGGTAAATAAAGCGTTCTGATTAAGTAAATGTTATAGACTTCCAATCTCCCCAACTAACACCTATACTTGGAGATTTCCTTTGTTTTATACCATCACCATATAAATATAACTGAATAATATAGTTAGAAGCTTTAAATACCACCAAAATACCATATCCTGCGTAAGGAATATTAGGAATTGCGCTACTATTAACTGTATAGTAGCCAGCATCAAGAGAATTATTTGCATCTTGAACTATACCTCTATATTGAAACAGTGCACTCAACAAATTACCGGGAGCGATAAGTACACTATCCTTGCCCTTTAGTCCTCTCAGATAATCCACTGTATTGGTTATAGTCATCTGATCTTCTTGAATATCTTGCTTATCTGCCATATTCTTACATTTAATGGGCAAGAGATACAACAGCATAAAGGTTATGCAATTCCCAAAGTTTTATTAAGTAAAAGATATAGAGCGCCAATTAATCCAAATATCGCTTTCTTTATTATATACTCTAAATTTCAAAGAGTCTCCAGTATATGAGACTTTAATTTGGAAATAATATCCCATTGCTTCAATAGATAGGAATAGGCCATTAATTCCTGAGCCGTCTTCGGTAGATATAGCATATCCGCAACTTGTTCCAACATTTTTCAAATCATTGCTTGATAAATATCCTACATTCCTCATCGTTTTCAATAATAACGTGGATAATAGTATAAGTCCGCTATTTCCTTCTGAATCCAAACACCGAATTTTCTGAGGATTCGTCATTTCCGTCATTTGGTCTTCCCTAATATCTTGCTTCTCTGCCATACTTTGCATATTTAAGGGGCAAAGGATATGGCAAAAAGTACAGAGTAAAAAAGCAATGAACTATTCAGTAAAAGATATTTTCTTCCATGTCAGTTGAACCTCTTCTCCTACCGGTATAGATGAAGCTGGTGCTGTACCAACATTTATCCCGTTAAAGCTAAACTCATAGACATATTTTGTAATATTTGCACTAGAGGTTGATAACCATTTATCTCCCTTTACGTTTTTAACGCCATGTAAAATGCAAACATTTCCAGTGCTATATCTACTTCCGATTGCTGATATTATTCCATTGACATATTTCCCAGAAATCCACAGACTACCATTTGTGGCTTCATCATCACCAAGAGTCAAGATAGTAAATGCTGCACTTAGTAAGTTGATTAAATCCGTTTTCTTAATCTTCCCCTGGCTATTCCCTTTCTCCACATACACATAGTCTGCATCAGTCACTATCTGGAACTGGTTCATCTTTATATCTTGTTCTGCCATATTCTTACATTTAAGGGGCATCACCTATACATCACTTCCACCCCCATTCTTTTCAAGTGTGCATCCAATGTTTTTATATTACAATTAAAGTATCGGGAGATAAAGACCTTGCTTTTCCCTTGCTTTAGCAATTTTATGATTTCTTTTTCGTGGGGGAAAAGCAAATGATGATGGTGCCGAATAGACTTGAGCTTCTCCTTGTTCTCCTCAAGTATGGCAGGCTTGTCTACATCAACAACAATGCCTTTTTCTCGAAGTGTGTCAGCTTCCATCAATCGGTGGCGATATTGGTAAGCGGCTGCTTGGTATTCAACGTGTGGCGCTCGGTCGGTTTGGATTCTTTTCTTGATGATGACTTTTCGCTTCTTTCTTTTTTGAGGAACGATTCTTTTTTCTGTGGGGATGTCCTTGGGCTTTCGTGGACGCGGAGTATAGTTCCTAACTATCAGTCCTTCTCTTTCGAGATGTTTGTCAAGCGTGCTGTACTGGCACTTGACTTTCCGGCAGATGGCTGCTTTGCTGTATCCGTATTCGACCATGGTGCGTATAAGGTCCTTGTGTCTGTCGAGCTTGTGCCGGGAGTTTGTCCCTCCGGTTTTCCTTCCGAGTTTCATTCCAAGCGATTTTTTCCTTGCAAGCGCTTCTTTCGTGCGTTGTGAGATAAGGCTGCGTTCTATTTCACTCGCCAACGAGAACGCAAATGCAATTACGTGGCTCTGTAGATTATCGCAAAGTTCAAAGCCTTCCTTCACGGTGATTACTCGAATTTTCTTTTTCATCAGGTTGTCGAGAATGGACATAACCTCCAGCAACCGCCTGCCCAGTCTGGATATTTCCGAGGCTATAAGGTATCGTCCTTCTTCATCTTCTTTAGCAGTGTCCCGAGCTTTCTCTTGTCCACATCTTTCATCCCGCTTATCGTCTCCTCGATGTATTGGTCTACATCTATCTGTCTTTTCCTGCAATAATTCTCTATCTCGAACCGCTGGTTTTCTACTGTCTGCTTGTCTGTGCTTACCCTAATGTATGCGTAAATCATTTTTGTTATAAAGATAATGATTTTCCAGAAATATTAGTATATTTGCAGTACCCGTATGAAGATGTACGGCACCGTAACTATGCACTTGGAATATCCGACATATATCAAAGCCTCTGAGCTGATGTTTTTGCATCCGGCTCGGGGGCTTTTGTCGTTTTTGACAGACAAAATTTTGGTTAGTTTGAAAAGTTAACATTAAAGTAGGTAATATGACAGATTTAGTTTTTAAAGGTCAGAATGGCCAAGTTTTAACCAATAGCCTTTTGGTGGCTGAGAAGTTCGGGAAAAGACATGCCGATGTAGTGAGAGCTATTGAAAATTCACTCACAAAAGGTAGTGAATCAACCAACGCAAAATTGCGTTCGTCCTTTGTATTAAGCAGTTATATAGATAATAAAGGAGAGGAACGCCCCATGTATATAATGGATAGAGATGGTTTCTCCGTTATAGCAATGGGATTCACTGGAGATAAGGCCATGGATTTCAAAGTAGATTTTATTTCCGCATTTAATGCAATGGAGAAGAAGCTAAAAGAATTGTCCGCACCTCAGACTTATGCAGAAGCATTGCGAAGGATTGCGGATGAAGTGGAGGAGAAAGAAAGAACAAAGGCTCTTCTTGAACAGAAGACCGAGCAGCTTGATGAATCCAAGGAGTGGTACAGTATCAAGCGTTGGGCGAAGGAGCATAACATGAATTGGCGCTCCATCAACTGGCGAAAGATGAAAGCTTTGTCTTATGGGCTGGGCTACGAGATAAAGAAGATATTTGATGCCAACTACGGACGGGTGAATATCTATCATGCTAATGTGTTTAAAACCTACTTCCAATGAAAGATGTGATTTACAATTTTATCAACGAGCACATGATGACTCATATTGTACTGATTGCTTTGTGCATTGCGGCAACTATCGGTGCAATGTTCGTTGATTTGGTTTCCGGAGTGATGAAGGCCCGTCAGAGGGGAGAGGCAAGGACTTCCACGGGATATAAGAAGACCGCCACCAAAGCGAGGAAGTATTTTACCCCGTTCATTGAATTGTGCTTTATCGACCTGCTCTGCTGTGTGGTTATCCCTTTCCCGGTTTTCTCGATGCTGTGGACTGGCTACTGTATCTTCTGTGAGTTCGTATCGGTAAGGGAGAAGTCATGGGAGAAAGCGGAGCTGCGGAAAGCTGAGAAGACGATGAGTGTAATCATCGAGAACAAGGATGATATTGCCAAAATCATGGCTCAGGTATTGTTTGACAATAGAAAGGAAAGGAGGAAAGAAATGAGTTTACCAAGAGGTTGAGAAACAATAATCCAGGAAATATCCGTAACAGTTCTACCGTATGGGTCGGAGAGATAACACCGAGTAAAGACAAGTCGTTCAAGCAGTTCAAGTCAATGGCATACGGTTATCGTGCCTTGATAAAGCTTTTGCAGAACTACCGTAAACTGCACAACTGTAGAACTATCAGTGATTTCATTAATCGTTGGGCACCGCCTTGCGAGAATAATACTTCCGGTTATATCAATCGTGTATGCAGTGAGATGCAGGTGCCTAACACTTATATACCGGATATTGAGGATAAGGCTACGATGTGTGCTTTTGCAGCCGCTATTTCGCAGGTAGAGAACGGTGTTCCGGCTGTAATGTCTGATGTGGGAAACGGGTGGAACTTATTGTAAACGGCAATGTACTTCACAGCGGAAAGCCGTCGCACATACAAACAGTTTATCATTAAACAGAATAGCTATGAAAAGGTTCATTGAGAAATCGGATTGGCCGGAATTTTGGAGATTATTGTTTTGGCTTGCCGTCGGCTTGTCCGCTATGCTGTGGAGCATATTGCTTTCATCGTGTGGAAACATAAGATATGTCCCGGTGGAAACATTGCGTACTGACAGCGTGTACAATACAGTTTACCAGCGTGACAGCATCTATATGCGTGACAGCGTATATATACTTGATAAGGGGGATACCGTCTATCAATTCAGGTATAAGTATCTGTTTGTGGATAAAGTCAAGCATGACACTCTCTATATAGAGAGGACAGACAGCGTCCAGATACCTTATCCGGTTGAGAAGGAGTTGACCCGATGGCAGTCCTTCAAGCAGGAAGTGGGAGGTTTTGCTATTGCCACCATAGTAGTGGTGCTACTGATAGTTTTTGGGAAAATGGTTTATAAACTTAAGAAAGGAGGCTGACATGACTTAGCGTTATCATCCGGGCGAGTAGAAGCGCCCATAGGAAAACTTATCGTAAAATGCGCTCTTTTCGGGGCTTAGAGTAAAAAGAAAGCCCCCAACGCTCAAATAATTATTGCCACATAAAAATTTGAAAAAGCATAAGATACCGCACGTTGGAGGCTTAATATCTTCAACACGGTATCTTGTGCTTTGTTCATGTATATATCAAGTTTTATGTGGCAGGGCAAAGATACGGATAAAAATCTGAAAAATCATGTGCAAGTCAGAAATCTTTGCCGAAACAATCAATCTCGTATCGCAAGAAACCGAAATTCCGGCAGAACGTATCTTGTCTCCGGACAAGGATGCGGAAACGGTGGATGCCCGTTATCTCCTTGTATCCCTCCTTGCCGATAGGGGCATGTACCCTTCACAGATAGCGGCTCATATCCACAAGACCAAACGTGCGGTGAACTACATGATTTCCAATTTCCATGAGCGCATGAAGGTGGGAAAATGTTGAGAATATATTGGGAAAACATTAGGAAATCGTTGGGAAACAATTGATTTACATACCGGTATTAAGTATATACTTTTGTGATGCGGTTGATATTGACCGTAATAACAAAAGTATAAATCTCTATGGAAAGAACGTACGTTTTTAACCAGGACGGTGGAGCAGGTTCAGGCAACGGGCTGCTTGCATCCATTCTCCCCTCCCTGCAGAACAGAGGAATCGACACCGGCTATCTGATGGGCCTCATGGGAGGCAACGGCAACGGTGGCTTCTTCGGTAATAATGGTGGCTTCCAGGACATCATTGCGCTTATTGTGATTGCAGCCATTTTCGGCAACGGGAACTTCGGGTTCGGAGGCAACAACAACCAGGGAGCCAATGAAGGCCGGGAAATGATTATGCAGACGCTTAATCGTAATGGCGTAGACATCGCATCACTTGCCCAGTCACTGAACACTTCCTCAGACCAGATTCTTGCCGGAATCAATTCTGTATCACAAGCTATCTGTGGCCTCGGCAACCAGATGGGACAGAACACCAACAGCATCATTACAGCAATCATGCAAGGCAACAACGCTTTGACATCTCAAATCTGTAGCTGTTGCTGCGACATGAAACAGCTTGTAACCACACAAGGCTACGAGAGCAAGTTAGCTCTGTGCGACCAAACCCATACTTTGGTTAATGTGGCTAATCAGAACGCTCTGTCCTTGCGTGACGGTGCGACGGCCAACACCCAGGCTATCATCGCCAAACTGGATGCCATTCAGAACCAGGCATTGCAGGACAAGATTACTGCTCTTACTGCGGAAAAAGCCACTTTAACCGCCGAAATCTCCCAACGCAACCAGAATGCCACCATCCTGAATGCTGTAGGCCAGCAGATTGCTCCTTTGGCTGCCGGATTGCAGGCATTACAAAGCGATGTTGATGGAATCAAATGCAAGCTTCCAAATACTGTGAGTGTTCAATACCCCAATTTAACCGCTATTAATACAGATTGTTTCCGTGCAGCCGCCTACGGTGCATATATGGGTGACGCTGTATACGGACGTAGTGGATGTGGTTGCAATAACTACTGGGGTTAATCCCGGTGAGAAAGGAGGTAATCATGTGGCCTAACTTTTTTACTGGATTCCCTTTCCAGTTCCCCTCCTCGGAAGAGTGAACTACAACACTCTCCCTACGGTGGCTGTAACGGTCGGCACAGAGAATGTCACTTTGGAATTGCCCAATCATGCGTTCCGTAACCGGGACTATGTGGGCGGTTTCTATGTCAGTCTCCGTCAGGCGATACCTGCAGGAACGACGGCTACTCTGCCGATACTTATAGGGACCAACGGGGACACGAGACCGTTGCTGGCTTACAACAATGAGCCGGTGACTGTCGGAAACCTTGCCGGGACCGGTATCTACGAAATCCACTATAACAAGTACACCAATGAGCTGTTCCTTGTCAATGGTGGGTATCGTCCGACAACGACAACGGCTCCGACAGCTGAAACAATCGCTCAGAAGAGCAAGTAGTTAACATGGGGTTTTGTGGCTGTCCGGGAAAGCCGGATAGCCGCACACTCCTTTAAAATCAAACCAATATGTTTCAAAATCTACGAGTTAACAGTACATTATATCTTCTTCACAGAGGGGCAAATCCAAGTTTGGAATGCGGGCAAGTCGTTAATGTAAGCCCTATAAAAACTATATATAAGACTGTTCCAACATGCCTTATCCACAGCCGGTCCAGGTTATTGATTTTGTCGTGAATATAAACGGGCAGAATGTTAATTTGCAGGAGATACCGGCTAATGCCAATATTGCCGATGATGTTAAAACGGGGATGCTGATTACTGGTTCAAGAGACGAGATGAACACCGAGGTCCTTACTATGAAACAGAAGAGTGAGGATGTCCTAAAAAGCGTGGAATATCATCAGAACTTTCTTAGGGTATGTGACCAGATGCTTGCCATGCTTAACCCTGAATTTGCAGCCAAGCAACAGCAGGAGCAAGAAATATCCGCATTGAAAGGGCAAATGTCCAATATGGATAAGAACATGCAGGAGATGAGCAGGAATATGGCTGACCTCATTGCGCAAAACCAGAAGTTAATGGAACAGCTCGGAGTGGGCGAAACATCCAAAACAAAGAAATGATATGGGAATGTGGAGAATATTAGACGAATGGCGTGACGATTACGAACGCAGCTTCGGAATGAGAGACGATGATGTGGAGGAAGCTTACAAGGAAGGATGCCGCCACGGTTACGAGAAAGCCATGCGCAAGATGCAGGGCGGTGAAATGGGCTACCGTAATGACGGCGGCTCCCGTAGCGGAGGTTATAGCGGCTCTGATATGGCGAACGCCGCATGCCGGGGTATTTCCCGGAATATCCTATGTACGGTGAGCGTCATGGAATGCCGCCCTACGGTGACGAAATGGGCGAACGCAGACGCAGACGCGCCAACGGTGAGTTTTATTGATAATGGAGGGGTGGAATGCCCCTCTTTTTCTAAATCTGAATAATTATGGGACAAAGACTGGATATTTACGATAGATTTCCCTCCGGCATGGAGGCATACCTCTCGCAGTATGGATGGCATTTCAGCAAGAAGATGTGCGACTGGGCTGTATCCTGCATGAAGGTGGAGAATAAAAGTACCGGCAAGAAGGAAAGGATTGAGCCAATCAGCAAGGAACAGTTGGATGAGCTTCTGAAAAAATATAATATCAAGCTGGATAAGGATGCCGGGTACGACAGCTTGTACGTGGCAAATATGGCGAAAGCAGACTATTACAAGAGTTCGATTGCCGATGAAGCGCATTTGGCGCTGTTTATAAAGGACTACATGGATGACCCGGACGGATACGATGGTCTTCCGTTTACCCGTTTTTATGCAGACTGCATAGGTTCCGGAAATCCTATAATGTGGTCGGAGATGATGTAGCCTATGATAGTCCAGGACTTTTATATACCGGAATATGACTGGGAAGTAAGAGTGTATTATGCAGTTGACTGCTACTACACCGGCAGAATCATGGCAGACCTGCGCCGTGTCGGTTGCAGGGGAGCAGACCTGATGGACGCTTTCAGGAACATGCGCTCCTGCAATCTGAATACCGGCATTACCTACTCCAATACAAGGGACAGACAGACCGTCATGGTGATAGCACTCACTTCCTCACCGGGCGAGTTCCAGAATTCATGGGACCATGAGAAGGACATCTCTGCCGTCACATATCCAAGGCTTTTGGGATTGACCCATACGGTGAGGAGGCGCAGTACCTTTCCGGCGAGGTTGGGCAGAAGATGTTCCCGATAGCGAAGAGGTTCTTGTGTGAGCATTGCAGGAAGGGGCTGGCGAAATGGTGACTGTTCCATTTTCTGCAGCACTTACATTTTGAAAGGACAGTATCAATTCCTTCCAATTATTACCATACTATAAATAATGCTAATGAGAAGCGATGATTTGGACATATTGATTTCGCAGGCCGACGACCGTTACTATTCGGATTTCTGCCGTCTTCTGCTTGTCATGCTATGGAACGCATAGAGCGCGTCCTTGACTGGCTGGTGCCTGTCGCTGTAATAGTGAGGGTAATATTGTTGTGTCTGTATGCGTGAACTTGATAGGTCCTTGAACTAATCTACCCTTTGTCTCTCAAACCGTACTTCCTTATGTAAGTGCTTATGGTGGATGCCGCCACGCCCATCTCATAGGCAATGTCCTTGGACTTCATCCCGTCGTTTACCATCCTCCGCAGCTTGTCCATGTCCACAAGTCTTGATACGTGTCCCTTCACTTCGACAGCAGGGGCAAGGCCCAACGTCTTGCGCTTTTTTGCGGCATATTCGGGGGTGCATTTGTCTTTGGTCACGTATATTACGGTACGGTGGTCTATGCGTAAGGGATACAGCTTCTTTTCCACCTCTTTGTGCATCTCTGCGAGTAGTTCCGCGTCCCCGTTTACCGTTGTGTCAATCTTCTTGTATTTGTCATCAATAGGGGCATGGAGCTTTTTCAGTCTGTCTACTTTTCTCATGGCTTATCTTCATTAGAATAAACTAAATTCTGTACTTCTTCTTCCCAGACGTCTCCCTCATTCCCTTCAAAGTCAAGATATACCGTATCTTTAGGGCTTGGATTGTTGAAACTGGAAAGCAGCCCTACTACCTGCATGGGGATGGAAAGTCTCTCTCCTTGTGGTGACGGCAGTTTTATTCTCACCCGGTCACCGATTTTTAATTCTGTTATAAGCATGGCTTCAGTATTTTAATCGCTTGTTCGACATCATTTTCAGATAATCCTAAATAGGTGTCAGTCTTGATAAAGTGCTCTGCTTGTTCAAGAAGCATATCGCTATCATCGTCAAGTATCACGTAATTGAAATCAACCCCAAGCTCTTTGTGATTCCAGTCTTTACCGTTGTCAGAGTGAATATGGGTGTCAATCCATTGTTTTATCTCAACTCCACGGGGAATACCAAGATGAATACCTTGCATAACGTAGGCATACGCTCTTATCGTAACCCCTATAATCCTATCTGCGTATGGAAACGGGAATGGTACTAAGGGCCTTACGGTTGTCAGTTCTTCCTTTGTATCTTCTACCGTATTTCTCCTCCACGATGAAGATATGACAATTTTCGCATCTGTCGCATCTATAATCTTCCCAAGTAAATCACACGCATCCTTATCAAGTGCATAATGCGACTTTTGCGTGGAAATCACTCCGTCTATATCAAGAAATATAATTTTCATGCTCAATATATTATACTAAACTTGTGATACCATTTGTCCGCGTGGCTGAACCATCCAATCATGAACGGTTTGCCGAAGAGGGTTACTTTGTATAGTTTACTCATGAATAATTCGGCTTTTTCTCCGGATTCTGGCTATGATTACTAAAACGTCCCTGCCAGCATTCATGAGGAACACGTTGCATGAAGGTATGGCGCATACCCAAATCCTCCCATTCCTCGCAATACTTCTCCAATATAGTCGACATCTCGTCAAGCATACGGACATAGGCTTTATTGGCTTCAAGACCACGCTCTATAATCGGAATTGCTCTCTTCCATTCTTCATCCGTAAGCAGATTGAGGGACAAGGAAACACGGACAGCGGCTATAATTTCATCTGTAGTCCAAAATTCGTTACCGTCCTTGACGAAATGATTGACTATTTCGTAGTCAAAGTCTTTTTTCAGCCTGCTCTTGAATGCCGCAATGTTATGCTCTATGAAGCCAGAACTGTATGTTGTGTAGATAAGCCTTCGTTCGTAATATTCTGTTTCCGGGTAGTCTTCAAGCCTTTTCCCTAATAATATTATCTCCATTGTCATTCCTTTTCAACAACTCAACGTTTCTTTATGTAATCAACTAATTGAGAACCTAAGTCATGAAATCGACAAAGCCCACTAAACACAAGGCTTGCACTCATTCCGCTGTGACCTTGGTCTATGAACATTTGTAAGCAGTTCTTAAAACGCTCTTCTTTAGGCTTATCTGTATTGAGTTCGAATATAAGTTTCAACCAGCAATCGAGTTCAAACCCTTTATAGAGGTCGTTCAATCGTATAGGAACAATCTTATCCCAATATTCAAGATGTTTATCCGGAATAATGCCACGTGCTCTTTTCCGGTATTCTATTACCAGTTGCGGAATTTTGGCATGAAACTCAGCTTCCTTTCGCAGGTATTCGTTATGTTTATCCTGCAAATCTTTGTCGAACTTAGTCTTCGTCTTTCTCGTGACCTTCAAATACATTTCATCAAGTGTTTCACTTGAATACAGCTCTTTATCATTAAATTTACAGAAACAATCTTCTCCTGTTTCTTGCTTTATATTTCTTCAACTGTTCGTATGCGTAGTCAATGTTTACACCTGGATAAATTTCTATTTCTTTCATAAATTCACAGTTTACTATTCTTTAATTTGTTATACTCATCCTCAATACATTTATTGATTTTAGCGGCTTCCTCGTATCGTTCCTCCTCAATCAGCTTACTTTTCAGCCATTGAAGCTGATTCATATAAATAACATCATCACGGTCTGAAACCCTACGGGTGTATTCCCTTATCTCATTCAGCTTGTCCTCCATGCGCCTATGCCATCTGCTTACCATGATTAGGATAAATCCTAATGCAATGGCATTGAATAAAGAGATGGATATTTTAATTATCAGTTCTACAGTTTCCATAATCATATAAGTTTTAATACTTCTCAAAATTTGGGATTTGTAAATAGAACGAGTTTCGAGACATGGGAAACCAGCATCTTTGCTCCTCATTGCACGTATTCCAATTATCTTCTCCAAATTCATCATTTAATGCTTCCACTATCTTGTAAGCTATATCTTTTACAAAACAAGTATTAAGCACCTTCTTGCCTTTAATGACGATTGTAGGTGTATAGAGTGAGATTTTATATTCACCGCCATTAACTATCGACCAGTCACCTTGTGCTACTGTAATATGCGGATTAGTTTCATTCTTATACTCTTGCGTTATGCTTAGATAACAATTGAAATAATTAGAAAGTAAATCTGATTTATAAACTTTTTATTCCCGTTGCTTTTTCTAGAAGCTTTCTAAGTCTATAAGCATCATTTACAATAGGAGTCATTTTCATATAAGTTTTAACGCTTCTTGTATTCCGGCTTTAAGCGCTTCCTCGTAGGTATCCCACAGACCGCCATCATTAGGCCCCCTGGAATCATCATCTTCCTGCCACGTTCCGTTATCGGCTTTCACTATAGCATAGCCGTACCCTACGGCACTTCGGTATATTTCAATATGTAAGTTCTTGGTTTCACGCAGCCACTTTTGGGCGATATACAATGTTGGACACAAAAATTCAACTGGTTCGTCATCTATTTCCGTACAACACGACATACTTTGCGGAAGGTCATATTTTGTAATAACCTTATTGCAGCCTATTATGTGTTCACACTTCCAATCAAATCCTTTCTCTTTTAGCACCTTCGCTGTCTCTAATGTTACAAGTTCTTCTGTCATGGTTATTGCTTTTTCAAATTAACAATCTTGGTTTCGTAATTACCAATTCCCTTTATGCTGGTGCAGATAACTACTATACTATCATTGAGGTAAGTCATGCTTCCCTCTCTCGTGTAGTGCGTTATTGGATATTCTTCAGTGTTTTTACAGCCGAACAGTGTAGCTATAACCAAAATAGTAATTATTTTCTTCATACTTCTTAAAATAATAATGAGACGTACACAGAGGAGGAAACTTGATGGCTGCCGTACAACCATTAATCTCTTGCCAGAAGTGTTCCTCCTCTATTTTACCCATGAGGACCATAACAAACCATCAATATCCCTGCGTACATAGAAAGGCGGTCCGTAAGGGTCACACACAGCCAATATCTGTACATGGCTGTTTTTATTGTAGGACACAACTTTCATCTTGGAGGAATCGAACAAATCCCCCTCTATTTTCTTTCCCGGACTGATGTTGAACGAGTAACTAAAGTCCTTATGCACATTCAGGGTCTTCCACGGGTATTCCGGGAAATCTATTATTCTCAGGTCCATTCTCACTCCTCTGTTTTCAGTTCAATCTTTTCTGCCCGTCCCCACCATGAGCGTTTGTTGTGCTCTTTAATCAAGTTTTCCAGCAGGTAGCGCTTGTATCCTTCATCAGAAGCTTTTCTGCGTTCTTCATAAACCTTTTCTTGCAGGGAATTGGCCTTGTTTTCCAACCTGGTAATTTCTTCGACAAGCTTCTTGACATACTTATCCTTCAAGGAATAGATAGCCCGTGTTTTTCTGGAAAAACTGGATCCTTCTTGTACATCAGTAAATTCAGCCAGCGTATTCCCGTCACCCAACGCTACGACAAGCTTGGTAAGGCTTTCCGCGCTTATCTCATAACGCTCTTTTATACTGAAGGAATCAGGCAGTTTCCCGTTCCTGATTTCTATTCCGTCCACATCGAATATAAGGTCCTTGCCGTCAAAGACCACCTCTTTCTTGTTCTGTTCCATGATACTAATCTTTATTTATGACGTCATTTATATTCCACTCTATTTGAGGAACTTGAATCTTTTGGGAGAATAGTTCCTGCAATTCCTTTACAGTAGCCTTGTGTGCTTGTGCTACGTCTGTCCCACAATACCACCGGTCATGATTGCAAAGAATAAAATCCCCTTTGTATTGGTAGCATCCGACCGCTTCCCATATGTTGTCATGGTCCAATACGAACCATTGGTTCTTGTCTGTATCATCCCTCAATGCAGCAATGGCGAGAAACAAAGGTTCGTTGGTTCCGCAATGAATATACCCGTTACATTGTTCGGGAGAATAAGGCTCGTCAATCCCGAACATCTCGTCATTATCAGTCGCTAAAAAGGCATCGTTTATATAAGCTTCATTACCTACCTTATATCCTAATTCTCCCAGTTTCTTCCGAAGCTCCGGTGTATTTTTGAGTATAAATGCTGGCGTTGTAAACCCCATAGTTAATTATTTGTTTCTAATCTTTATTATTACTATCTTTGCAGTGGAGTTCTAAATAAATAGAACCGTGCGAAAGTTATATTTAAACTCTGGAAAAGATGCTGGCTTTTAGTCTGCATCTTTTATCTTTTTGAACCGATTGCAGCAATGTGAGATAGGATAACTGTTTCTATACAACCTACAATAAATCACTGCCATACCTCCGTTATCCAAAGATACTTTTCCGTATAGGCATGAAGCACAATTATTCTTCATAGTTATTCTCCTTTCAACTTCTTTATCAGTGCATCAGCATAATTGATTGATTCAATAGATACTATCTCAATCACATCTATATTTCTATTAGATGATTCATCCAGACATACACCTAAATTTTTCATCCAGAAACTGTTTGAAGTCAAAGCTTGCATGGCAACTTTAGCCAGTTCATAACGTCTTTGTTCCCAATCAATTGATGGTGTATAATCTATTATATCAACAAAACGGGCATCAATCGTCATTTGTACTCCTGACGGTATTACACACATATAATAAGTCTCGCATCCGTAGCAAACATCTACGATTTCGACTTCTGTTCCAGCAGCAAGATTTTCTGTTTTAGAAATTACAACTTCGGTGTTAGTTTTTCCTTTCATTTCTTTGTCTCCTTCTTTATCTTTTCATAGCACTCTTTACAAAAAACAAACACCTTTCCGTTATTGATTTTAACTTTAAAACCATCTCTCCTTAAATCAGTGCAAGTAGGTTTTAATTCTGCATAGTGATTTAAACCATTTCCGCACAAATCACACGAAACTTCATACCGTTTCTTTATCATTTTCAATCTCCTTTCTCCTTAATCCGTTCCAGTACATCCTTGTTTACTTCGAGTATCTCGTCGAATGAGGGGATAGGTCTCCAATGAGTAACATATCCAGTATTGATGTAGGGGTATATCCATTTATTCACTTCTCGCATTGCCATTTCATCAATACTACCATCAACAAGTTTCACTTGACACATGCCTTTTGCTTGTTTGTTTGGTATTGCATCCTCTACGCTTATCCACGGTGATTGCTTTGCCTGCCATTCGACACCTTTTCTGAACATGTTTAGCATTGCTTGTTGCTGATATGCAAACTCACCTTTAACCACTATTGCATAGCTTGACATAAGCTCTTGCCATGCAGCTTCTTCTACCGTCTGTTTCATGTTCTATTAGTTCAATTATTTATTAATAACCACCGCCATCGTACTTATAGATGTCCCACTTCCCTTGAATTCTCCGGCACCTATCTCAAAAACTTCGCCATGTACCTCTTCCAGCCACTTGCGAAAGTCTACACATTTTTTTTCCGATGAGAATTTCCAATGTTGGCTGGTTATTGCTGCAAGCGTGCCGCCTTCTTCTAAACTTTCATACATAAGTCTGACATGCTCTATGTCCTGATTGTTTGAGAAAGGCGGGTTGGCAATAATCTTAGTATAACGTCCTACGCTATCTTTCGTGAAATCTTCATCAAGCAGTATCACATTATCCAACGAATGCAAAAACTCTCTGTTTTCCGGCATCAGTTCATAGCATGCTACTGCTACAGAAGGACAAGCCCGGTGGATTGCTTTTATAAGCGCGCCACGCCCGGCACTCGGCTCCAGTACCGTATCATCTCATGTATTCCTCCGGCAAGCATAACCAGCCAGTCTGCCACCTCAGCCGGGGTCTCAAAGAACTGGTAATCCTGTTGGAGGTTACACCGCTTACCCTCTTTCAGTATAGAAAACACACGTTCCGGATTAAATGAGAAAATAAAACCTTGCACCTTTCCACCTTGCCAGGAACCGCCGGCTTCCTCAATCCACTTCTTGGCCTCGGCATAAGACTTTTTATTAAATTGTACTTTCGGAAGTTTGAGTACGTTAGCCTCAAGTGTACAATGATTCAGTATATCTTCCACATTCCATTTCTTACCTTCATCAGCCTGTTTTTTCTTTTCGTCCGTTGGAGCATCCGGAGCTAACAGTGAAGATATTTTTTGAACAACCGTATTGCTCGCGTCCATGAAGGCATTGACGCAGGATAGTGCTTCCATGAGAAATTTTGTATCAACATGCCCGGTGGCATCATAGATGTCTATCCCTTCGGTCATAGATGATAATTCATTGAGCTGCGATACACTACCATGTAACGTTTCGATTAAAATCTCTTTTTTGTTCGTCATAACTCTTTTGTAAATAAATTCTTGTTGTGTCTACACTACCATGGCCGAGAAGGTCGGCCAGTTGAATGACATCCTTATTTTTCTTCAGGAACATTTTGGCAAAGAAATGCCGGAAAGCGTGCGCGTGCATCTTCCTTGAATCAATACCGCAATGTTTTCCCCATGCTTTCAAGTGATGAGAAAAGCCCCGTTGTGTAAACGGTCCAAATTTCCCCACGGCAAACACCCCCGTTTTCCCATGCTCCTTAGCATAAGCCTTAGCTTCCTGCTGCAATTGCTTTTGGAAGAAAAAACGTCTGTACTTGTTCCCTTTACCTTTCAATGTAACCTCACCGCTAATTATATCCTCCCATGTAAACTGTTGAAATTCCGACAGACGGGCGCCCGTTGTTCCCAAAACCTTAATGAAGAAATAGTAATCCTTGTTGTTTTTGCCTTGAGATATTCCAACAGCCGGTTGTATTCATCTTCGGTAGGTACATTGTTTACATCCAGTTTACGCTTTATTTTGGGACGCTTCAGCTCAATAGGCTTTTTCAACCATTTAGAAAATTTCTCGATTGCCGTAATCCGCAAACGGATGGTAGCAGGAGATAATTTTTCTTCTTCAAGACTTTTTATAAACCTCCTGCAATTATCCATATTGACCTCATTGGCATACTCGAAATATCTCTTCATCGATGTGTAATATATATCAACTGTATGAGATGAGTAATCATTGTTGTCGGTCAGCCATATAATGAAATCATGAAGTTGTTTCTTGTTCTTCTCCGAAATGGCATCAAGCTTTTCCAATGGCTTTACCGTCTTTTCCCTGCGACCATATCCGATTTTAAGATAAGACAACAAATCACAAATGGCCGAACACATTAATGAATGACGCACCATGACATCAGCGTTTTCACGCTTATAAGCCAGATAACCACGGCGGTTCACTTCCTTGGTCACCTCTAAAAAATCCGTGACATGCTTGATATATTTCCCGACAGTATCATAAGTCCTTCCGGTCGTGTATATGTAAGAAAATATAATTCAGTTAATATTCTTCTGTCTGTCACTATTCATGGTTATTTTATTTCTTTTT
>ENA-OQJX01000189-OQJX01000189.1-human-gut-metagenome-genome-assembly--contig:-NODE-189-length-41461-cov-11.867905_pt1 | contig 41461 bp, 44 predicted proteins | sample MGYA00242615_ERZ504782 | MGnify/ENA primary metagenome ERZ504782 (study PRJEB26092, sample SAMD00036354) | human gut metagenome | host: Homo sapiens | study: EMG produced TPA metagenomics assembly of... | reverse complement strand
GTGATGCAGGAGCAACCAACTACTCCAGCACCAACGTCGAACGCACCACTATCTACTTTGGCAAGAACGCCATTAATCAGCCTACACTTTGGCCGGCAACTTCACCGATGCCGCCATGGTGATGAACGCCCGCGAGGACCAGCTTATCGACGTGGTGCTCGGCGCTACCTTCAACGATCTGAAAGATGAGAAGTCATCCCCGCAGGAAGGCAAGAAAATCACTGATTTCACGGGGTGCGTGGCCGCCGATAAGATGACGAATCTTCCCGCCGATACGCAGCACACCGCTTACCCGGCGCAGTAATCCCACTTTGGCTCCCGCTGGCGGGAGCTGTCACGAAGTGACTGAGGGTGGTTTATATAACATATGTTGACCACCCTCAGTCTCACTCCGTGAGCCAGCTCCCACCAGCGGGAGCTCTCATTTATGCATTACGCCTCTACCTCGGCGTACCAGCGCTTGAGTTCGGCCACGGCAACATCGTGATCCACCGGGCCGTTATCCAGACGGTATTCCAGCATATGCTTGTAGGCGCGGCCAATCATCGGTCCGGGCTCCAGACCCAAGAGTTCCATAATCTCGTTGCCGTCCACATCAGGGCGAATGGCGTCGAAATCCTCTTTTTTCTTGAGCTCGCGAACACGCGCCTCCATCTCATCCATCGCCTGGGAGAACACCATCGCCTTGCGCTTGTTCTGCGTAGTGGCATCCGCGCGAGTGAGTCGGTTTAGACGCTCATACAAATGACCGGCATCCTTGACATAACGGCGCACGGCAGAATCGGTCCACGGCTCATCCACGTACCCGTGGAAACGCAGGTGCAGGTTCACCAGTTCCGAGACGTCCTCCACCAGATGATGATCGAATCGCAGAGCCTTCAAACGCTTGCGGGTCATTTTGGCACCCACCGCATCATGATGATGGAAGCTCACCTTGCCTCCCGGCTCGAAACGTCGGGTCTTCGGCTTGCCGATATCATGCATCACTGCGGCCAGACGCAACGTGAGGTCAGGAGCGGGCACCGGGCCATCCGGGCCGGTTTCCAGAGCAATGGCCCGTTCAAGCACGATCATCGTGTGCTCAAAGACATCTTTGTGCCGATGATGCTCGTCAATCTGCAACTGCAACGCCGGAATCTCGGGGAACACGATATCCGCCAGACCTGATTCGACCAGTGCTTCCAGCCCTGCGCGAGGGCGGTCAGACAACAGCATCTTGGTCAGTTCATCACGTACTCGCTCGGCGGATACAATCTCAATGCGATCGCGCATCGAGGAAATCGCCTCCGCAGCATCGGGAGCAATGGAAAAGCCCAGCTGAGCCACGAATCGGACCGCACGCATCATACGCAGAGGATCATCATCGAATGACTGGCTCGGATCAACAGGAGTACGCAGCACGCCTTTGGCCAAATCGCTGGCACCGCCGAACGGATCAACGAATTCCAGATCGGGCACACGCAGGGCCATGGCGTTGACGGTGAAGTCGCGGCGTGAGAGGTCACCTTCAAGCGTGTCGCCATAATTGACTTCAGGCTTGCGCGAATCCGGATCGTAGGTATCCGACCGATAGGTGGTCACCTCAACCTTGACCTCGGTGCCGTCCGCACGCCGGCGCATGGCACCCAACGTACCGAACTTGCGGCCCATATCCCAAAAACCGTCATGCCCCCAACGGCGCAGAATGGGCTCGAACTGTTCCGGGCGCGCGGATGAGCAGAAGTCCAGATCGTGGCTCTTGCGGTGCAGGAGCAGATCGCGGACCGGGCCGCCGACCAATGCCAGCTCATAACCCTGTTCGGCAAACAGTCGACCGAGTTCGATGGCCTCGGGCCACACTTCGAAATCCAATGGGCACCTTCCCGTATGTGACATTTTTCTGCCTTACCAGCATACCGTTACCCCACCTGCACACGGGGTTGAGTAAGGTGGAGAATATGATTACGCCCGCCGATCTTGCCCGCATGCTTGGGCAAACACCCGATTCGACGGATAACCATACCCAAGACCAGCTGCTGTATACGTCTCAAACTCCGCAAAATTCCGCCGATTCCAAGCAATCCGACGACACCGTGGACAACGTAGCCGGCACTGACACGCAGTCGGCTGACCATGCCGATGAAACCGCCGAGGTCAGCACCGAGCATTCCATGCCGACGCCGGCAACCGTGTTTGGCATGCATGCCACGGTTACCATCGCCACCTCCAGTGAAACCATCGAGGGGCAAGCCGACGGCATTGACAGCGAGGCCGAAACCGAATCGATCGCGCAGAGCAGCATCGAAACCGAGACATCACCCGCTCCGATTCATCAGGAACCATCGCAGCCCATTCATGCCCAAACCGGGCCGACGCCGGCCACCGTATTCGGCCGACGCGCCGCCGACACAACACCGACTCCCACTGGCCCGACACCGGCCATGATGCCGCAACGCCGCACTTCCGACGGCCCCACCACGTTTGCGTCCCTGGATGCACAGGAACTACCGGTGGTACGCGAATATTCGGCTGGCGGACTGATCTTCGACGATCAGAATCGCGTGGCCATCATCGCCCGTCATTCTCGTTCCGGCCATCTGGAATGGTGCCTGCCCAAGGGGCATATCGAGAAGGGCGAGACTCCACAGCAGACCGCCGTGCGTGAAGTGCACGAGGAAACCGGCATTTTGGGCGAGGTCATCGATTCCATCGCCACCATCGACTACTGGTTCACCGGAACCACGCAGCGCGTGCACAAGCTGGTGCATCACTATGCCTTGCGGCAGACCGGCGGCGAGCTCACCGTGGAAGGCGATCCGGATCATGAAGCCGAAGACGCCATCTGGGTACGGTTCGATGATTTGGACGACGTGCTGAGCTACCCCAACGAGCGCAAAATCGCGTGGCTATACGCCAGAAAGAAGAACAGGCAGGCAAACGAGTGAACCTACCCGCAGTCTTATGCCGCTCACGCCATGGTGGACGATTCGTACGCGCGTTTGCGGCCATTCTTGTCATCACGGCGATGCTGGCCGCCCCACTGACCGCATATGCCGATGATTCGCCTGATGATCAGCCGGTCAGACCATCGCCATCGAGCAGAGTACGCCCATAGTCACCGCTTCTTCCGGATTCCATATCACGGTAGCGATTACCAATGCCTCATCGGATACGGCACCGGCGGGGTCACTGATTCTCAGCACAAATTCACGGTTCACATTCGTCTCACGCACTGATATGCAGAAATGGGCGGAAGGCGATACCGCCATTCCCACCCCGGATGTGCTCGGCAGCATTGATGTTCCTGAAATCACGCCGGGCAACACTGCAACCGTCACCCTCGACGTGGCGGCCGACCAGCAGGCTCTGCAGAGTATGCGCAGCTGGGGTCCCAAGCCCCTGCAGTTGTCGTACAGCGCCGGAAACCAGCCGCCAACCATGCTCCCCAGCTTCCTGACCCGTTCTCCTGACGGGCTCGACACCGCGCAGACTCCGGCGATGAACCTCACCGTGGCGATGCCGCTGACCACCACTGACTGGCAGGTTGATTCCTCCGCGCTGTCCGGCCTTGTCTCCGAAGATGAGAATGCATCCGCAGAGCCGGTGTTATCGGTGAACCAGCAGGAAACCACCACGGTCAAGGAACTCAACCAGACCTTGGCCAAACACCATAGCCTGCAAGTGGTGGCCGATCCGTTGTATTTCCAGGAACTCCCCTCCGATACCAGACCTGCCGTCGCGGGAGTCATGCAACCCGGTGATTTTGATGTCACGGCGTATGCGGCGCTGAGCGATGCCGATGCCTACACCAGAGCCGGCATCGCCGACGAAGCATGGAACGCCGAACAGGCGCAGACGTTGTATGCTGTGGCCAAATCCACCGTCACGCCGACTGCCACCTATGCCTGGCAGGGATCCGGCACGTGGAGCCTGGACGCCCTGACCAAGGCCCGCGCTCAGGGATATACCGCCGTTATTGCGGATTCCACGTTTGACGGTGAGCAAACCGACACCGTGCATACCGGCACCTATGTGGTCAATACCTCCGCCGGAGACATCACCGTGCTCAAGGAACAGTCGGAACTCGGCACGTTGGCGCATGGCGAAGCTACCAGCGCACGGGCAACGGCCGAAGCCAGCGATGCGGGCAGGCTGGCCAGAATGCTCGCACAAAGTGCGTTCTATCAAATGGAACAGCCGTATGCCACCCGAAACCTGCTGATGACCTTCTCCAGGAATAGCAGCGCGTCATGGATCAATCAGGTCATGAGCGCTATGGAACAGGCATCGTGCTGAATCTGACTGATCTGAACACTATGGCCGCTGCCGACCCATACAGCGTCAGCAGCGAGGTGAACCAGGACGACTCCAATGCCGCCGACGTCTCCCAAACCCGTGCCACCCTGGAACAGCTTTCTTCAAGTCGTAAGGACATCCTGCGGCTCGCCACTTCCATACTGAAGAAGGGTCTTGATGAAGACGATGTCTCATCGTTGAACCCGCAGGCACTTGCCCGTCAAGATACCAGTTCAACCGCCAGCCACACCAATGATCCCGCACAATGGGTGAGCACGCTGTTGAATGCGCATGACGACATCGCTCTGCATGCGTTCGCCGGCTCCAGCGATGCCGAGTATCAGAGACAGATAGCCAAAGCCAACCGGACGTTCGCCGATACGGTGTTGGGCAGCGTGTACATCACCCCATCCGAATCGGTGTCGGTATTCAGCGAATCGGCCAGATGCCGGTGACAGTAAGCAATAAGCTGCCTTACGCCATCAGCGTCAAGGTCAATTCGATCACCGATTCCATGCAAATCGTGACCTCCCGTTCCAATGATGTTGTGATTCCCGCACGTAGTGAGGCTCAGGTGACCTTCACCATCCGTGTGTCCACTTCCGGCACCACCGTCGCACATGTGTCGTTGGCCGATCGGCACAACACCGCCTTCGGCAACACACAGGACACCACCATCACCAGTGTGCTGCGCATCAGCGATGCCAGTGGTTTCGTCATCATTGGTTTTGCAGTACTGCTGGGCCTCGTTGGTTTATGGCGCCAGTTCAACCGTAAGAAGGATCCTGACGAATGAGTTCTACCGTAGGCCGCAATTCCCTGATTATGGCCTCCGGTACCGCGGCTTCTCGCGTGACCGGCCAAATCCGCACTATTTTGCTGGCGGCAGCATCGGCACTACCGGTCTGGCGGCCAATGCCTATCAGGCCGGTGCGATGATTCCGCAAACCGTGTTCACACTGGTGTCCGGCGGTATTTTCAATGCCGTGCTGGTGCCGCAAATCGTGCGCACGTTGAAGGAGAAGGACGCTCAGGAGCGACTGAACCGACTGATCACCCTGGCCATCGGCATTCTGCTGGCCGTCACCGTGGTGATGGCCGCAGCCACACCGCTGCTGGCGCGTCTGTACGTGGGCAGCAGCAATCATGAGATGATTGCCCTGACCACTGCGTTCACGCTCTGGTGCATGCCGCAGGTGTTCTTCTACGGCCTATACACGGTGCTTGGTCAGATTCTGGCCGCCAAAGATCATTTTGCTTCCTATGCGTGGAGTTCCACCGGAGCCAACGTCATCAGCTGCGCCGGATTCACCGCATTCATCATGTTGTTCGGCAAGGCCAACGAACAGCCGCTTGATTTCTGGACCTCGGGCAAAGTGGCGCTTACCGCAGGTACTTGGACACTCGGCGTGGCTTTTCAGGCACTGATCCTGTTCGTGCCGTTGATTCGCCTGGGCTTCAAATACCGTCCCAGCTTTGGCTTGACCGGCTTTGGTCTCAAGGCGATGGGACCTGTGGCGCTGGGATCACTGGGTGTGGTGGCGATTACCCAGATTTCGGATATCGTGCTGACCCGAATCGCCACACTGGCCCCGCAGCGTGCGCATGAGCTCACCGGAGTCAGTCTGTACGACGTTGCCGGCAATGCTACCTACCAAAACGCCTTCACCCTGTACATCCTGCCGTATTCGCTGATTGCGGTATCCGTCTCCACCGCCGTATTCCCCCTCATCTCGCGGTCGATAGCAGCGCAGGACTTCCATGCGGCACGTCAGCAGCTGGGCAATGCGCTGTGCAACGTAGGGCTGCTGGTGCTGTTCTTCGCCGCGGCGCTGGTGGTCTACCCCGAACCGATCATTCGTGCGCTGCTGCCTTCGGTCTCGATGAATGAGACCGTGCTCATCGCCTACGCCCTGATTCCGCTGTCTTGCGGCATCCCCGCCATATCAGCGTTCCTGTTGATTCAACGTACCTTCTATGCCTTTGAGGACGGCCTGCACCCGTTCCTCGCCGCGGTATTGCAATACGGCTTCACCACGGCACTCATGATTGTGGGCATGCTGGTGCTTCCGCCGAATCAGTGGATCGTGGGTATTGCCTGTTCCGTATCCGCCGGTGTGCTATTGGCGCTGCCGTTCATGCTGTTTATGCTGCGCAAACGATTCGGCGGCAGCCTGGAAGGCAAGCCGGTTGTGCAGACATACGGCAAGGCGTTGGCAGCGGCCGTAATCGGCGGCGTTGTGGTCTGGCTGGCGAAAACCCCTGTTGTGGACCTCTTCGGTGCCTCCATCCAAGAGACCGGCGGCCAGATGAGCTGGCTGTCCGCATTGGGAATTTGCGTCGTGCTGACCCTCGTGCTGGCCGTGGTGTATATCGGCGTGCTCTGGGCACTGCGCGCCACACAACTGACCGATGCCGTCCACTCGATAACCGCCCGTTTCGGGCGAAAACCCGCCAACACATCCGTTGACGAACCGCAATCCGAAGAAGACAATAATAATGCTGATACTGCTGCGAGCATCATGCCTGAGCCGATGGCATTCAGGCCAGTCCCACGGCTAGAATGTCAGCGATGACGAATGCCGATCACATGGAGCCTGACGAGCAGATGAAACCGCAATTGGGAGATACTATCCTTAACCGCTACACCTTGGTGTCTTCGTTGCGTAAGGAACCCGGCCTCGAGGCTTGGCAGGCCAATGATCGTGTGCTGGCAAAGGATTGCCAGCTGTTTCTGGTCTCCAACCGCAAGGCATTGGACACCGTCAACACCATTGCCGGCGAGCTTGCGGCCACCCGCCCCGAACACTATGTACCGGTGCTGAAGTACCGCATGCAGTCCGACGTGCTCATTGCCGTCATCGCAATGGACAGTGGCCTATCCGTGGCCGATTACCGTGCCAGCGCCACCGGCAACATACTGAGCTACGACGCCATGCGCTCCATTCTTGGCGAGACCGTTCAGGCCATCCGTCCCATGCTGACCAGCACTGCCGGCACTGCCATCCTGACTACTGATACCGTGCGTCTTACCGGCTCCGGCATCGAAATTTCCGATGCTCCGTTTGCTCCGATCCTGGCAGATATGTCCGGAACCGATCCGGCAGGCGATGATGGCGCTGAGCGTCATGCCGTGCGTCAGCTTGCCGCGTTGCTGTATGCACTGCTTACCAACACGACCAGCCAGTCGAATCCGCAATTCGATCTGCATCTGCTTGGGCATGATATTCCAAGCGAGTTCCGTGTTATTTGCAAGCGTGGCCTGGCATTGGCCGATGAAGGCGAGCAGGTCATGCCGATGGCCTCACTGGCCGAACTGGCCGCACTGTTGGGTAATTGGAAGCCGCTGACTAAGCTATCGAGCACTGACATCGCCCTGCCGACCACTGACGGCGAATCCTCCATCGTCAAGGTGCAGCTGCGACCTACGGACGAGGCCGACATCGTTCCGATTCCTGATGACATTGTCACCAGCCAGCAGCTGCCTTCACTGTCCATCGCGGCACCTGCAGTGGCCGCTGGTGCTGAATCCGGCACCAATGGTCAGGCAGATGCTCATAGCATTTTCGACTTCAATTTCTCGCAAGCCTGGGAAAAGGAGAACCTCTCCGGCGAAGACACCGGAGACTGGTACAACCGACTGGCTCCGACCAACTCGACCGGTAACTCCCGGCTGACCGTGCCGATTCCCACCGCGGCCGGCGTGCCTGAGCCCACCGCTGCTGAGACCACCAGCCGTATTCCGATTTTTGATGCTTCCGGCCGTGAAATCCGCCCTGGTGAGGAGTCGCAGCGCGCACTGGAGGAAGAGCAGGCACGTGCGGCGGAAGTCCAGTCCGTGCCGCCGAGCTTTATCCCGAAGGATCATCCACTGGCAATGAGGATGATGCCCTGCCAGACGAGACGCTTTTCGGATCGATGACCACCAAGGTTGTTGCCATTATCGTGGCCGTGATTGTGGTGGTTGCCGCAGCGTTCTGGGCCATGCATGCATTGCAGCGCAGTGGGGAAAACCCTGCAGATGCGGCGAACTCTTCTGAGAATTCGGAAGGCAATTGGCCGGATGTCAATGTGGATGATGTGCCGTTCGGTGAGGAAGATGGCACTTCCTCGTCCAAGGATTCTTCTACGTCTTCATCTCAGGAGAAGACCGAAACCAAGACAGAGACGGAGTCGAAGCCCAAGAAGGTCACCGAGGATAAGGACTCCCAGTCGGTGCCCAAGCCGCGTCACGAGAACAACACCGCCTTTACGGTGGCCAGCGGGAACTTCCTGTCCAACCCTGCCGGCCAGTCCGGTTACGGCTACCACGTCCATCTTGACCAGCCTCATGATGTGTACCGCATGAATATCACCATCCGCACATCTGGCGGCAAGGGCTATATCCGTGCCAACACCACGGAGGATCCGACCCAAGGCGAACAGGTGGCCGAGTTTGTGTTCGCCGAGGGCGGTACCACTGAGGTGAAGTTCGATAAGGTCGTCAACACACAGGATCTGGTTCTGTGGGTGCCGCTGGATAGCTTGCCGCAGAACCAGCTGTACATTCAGAAGGTTGAAGTCTTCTAAAAGTCGCGACTATGCCGGCAACGTCACGCTGTTGGCATAGAGGTGTCTATTGGCTTTCGGATGACGTATGCTGAATGCCATTGCGCCACATAACGTGCTGCCTGCCACTACCGACGGCAGTCGGCCGCAGACTACATAATAGACACTGTGTCTAATTATTGGAGTGAGCACTGCACTTCATAACGGACTGAGGGGAATCATATGGAACATAACGTCATCATCATCGGCTCAGGTCCCGCTGGATACACAGCGGCCATCTACCTTGGTCGCTCCGGATTGAATCCTGTACTGGTCACCGGTGCTCTGGCCCCGGGCGGGCAACTGGTGAACACCACGGAAGTGGAGAATTTCCCTGGTTTCCCTGATGGCATTATGGGTCCTGATTTGATGGATCGCATGCGCGATCAGGCTGAGAAATTCGGCACGCAGTTCATTGCCGATGATGTCGAATCCGTGGAACAGGTGGAGGCCGCAGATGCCGCTGACGCACCGCAGCCCCGGTACCGACTGAGTCTATCTGACGGCTCGGTGTTGGAATCTCGTGCCATTATTGTGGCCACCGGCTCGAATTTCCGTAAGCTTGGCGTACCCGGCGAACGCGAACTTTCCGGTCATGGAGTGTCGTACTGCGCCACTTGTGACGGTTTCTTCTTTAAGGACAAGCCCATTGTGGTGGTCGGCGGCGGTGATTCGGCGTTTGAAGAAGCACTGTTCCTGACCAGATTTGGCTCATCAGTCACGCTGATTCATCGTCGTGATTCGTTCCGCGCCTCCCAGATCATGGTGGACCGCGCACAGTCGAATTCCAAGTTGACCTTGCTGACCAATACCGTGGTTACCGCCATCCACGGAAGCGCCTCGGAAGCAAAGCCCGCCTCCCCGGCCATTACCATTGGCGGCCCGAAGCTGCCCGCGGCCACGGCTCCCCAAAACGTGAGCAGCATTGATATTCGTAATACGGCAACCGGTGAGACTGGGACTTTGGATACCAGTGCGGTATTCGTGGCCATCGGTCATACCCCGGCTACCGAGTTCATTGCTGATGTGGTCAGCACTGATGATGATGGATACATCACGGTTGCAGAAGCTGGTACACACACCAGCGCCCCTGGCGTTTTTGCCGCCGGTGATTGCGTGGATCGCACCTATCGTCAAGCCATTAGCGCAGCAGGCATGGGTTGCCGCGCCGCATTGGATGCCCAGCAGTATCTGACCGCATAGTTGGTAGAGCATTACTCAGTAATCAGATATACACAATGGCGCAGTACAGATGAATTCGTACTGCGCCATTGTGTATATCTGATATATCAGACGTGATGCCTTACAGCCGTCTTATCTCACACCCACTTGCCGTCGGTGCTGGACTGGTTGGGCACCAGCAACTGCAGGATGCGATCCATGTCTTCAGGGGACGAGAATACGATTTCGATACGGCCATGTTTGGCGCTGCCCTTGATGGAGACCTTGGTATCAAAATGATTTTCCAGGCTCTGCTGAATGGCGGATCCCATCCACGGATTGGTCTTTGAGGTCTTCGGCTTCTTAGGCTGCTCTCCCGAAGCAACGGCCATAGCCACGATTTCTTCCGTACTGCGAACCGACAATCCTTCCGCGATGATGCGAGATGCCAGCTTATCCATCGCTTCTGGATCGCTCAGACCCAGCAATGCACGCGCATGGCCGGACGAGAGCACGCCAGCGGCCACTTTTTTCTGTACTGTTGCCGGCAGGTTCAACAAACGAAGTGTATTGGCAATTTGAGGACGTGATTTTGAAATCGATTTTGACAGCTGAGCTTGAGTCAGGCCAAACTCCTCAATCATCTGCTGATATGCGGCTGCTTCTTCCAGAGGATTCAATGCCACACGATGCAAATTCTCCAGCAAGGCATCACGGAGCATATCGTCGTCCGTGGTGGTTTTCACGATGGCTGGAATCGTGGTCAATCCAGCCAACTGGGAAGCGCGCCAGCGGCGTTCGCCCATGATCAGTTCATAGGGGCTGTCCAGATGGCCAGTGAACGGGTTCGTTGAGGACTGCTCGCTGTGTTGTGCTTGCTTGGCCTCGGCAATCTGCTCACTGGGACGGCGGCGTACCACGATGGGTTGCAATACACCCACTTCTTTGATGGAAGCGGCAAGCTCATTGAGTTCGTCTTCGTCGAAAATCGTACGTGGCTGATGCGCATTGGGGCCGATTTCCTGCAAGCTGAGTTCAGCAAGATAGCCGCCCTCAACAGACTTCAGTTCCTCTGGAGCCTCTTGTTTGTTGGCCTTATCCTCAGCCACACGCTTGTTCTTCGGTGTTTCACGTGAAACATTGCTCGATGATTTCGTTGCGGCTCGAGTGGTTGGCTTATCGTTACTGCCGAAGAATAGGTCACTCGGATGTGCGATATCATCCAACGCAGGCATGGCCGCTCGCTTGCCACCAGTTTTCTTGGCAGCAGCTCCCTTCTTGGGCTGTGATGGAGTCGTTGCGGTCTTGGACTTGGGCTTCACCGCTTCATTTGGCGCCTTCGCGGGCTCCGCGGGATCCTCCTCCCCTGGCAATGCAGGGAATAACGCGCCAAGTCCTTTACCGAGTCGTGATTTGGTTGCCATTACTTCCTCCTCGCATCAATGGCTTCAAGCACATGCTGTGAACGTCGAGCGATTTCCAATGCCGCCTCGCCATATGCTATGGCACCTATGCCGCGGGGATCATAGGTAATAACAGGCTGTGAAAAGCTCGGAGCTTCCGATATCTTCACCGATCGGGGAACGGTGGTATCCAGGACAATATTGGGGTAATGGGACTTGACCTCACCATAAACCTCACGGCTTAACAGTGTACGGCGGTCGAACATCGTAACCAGCATGGTGGAGACCAGCAGAACCGGATTGAAATGCTGCTGCACCAGGCCGATGGTGTTGATCAGCTGGCCCAATCCCTCCAGCGCATAGTATTCGGCTTGAATGGGAATCAACATCTCAGTGACCGCGCACATGGCGTTAATTACCAGCAAACCCAAGCTCGGAGGACAATCGATGAACACGTAATCGTACGCGGTATCTGTCTGTTCCAGAAAACGATCGAGCGCTTCTTTCAGCAACGTGTTACGATTCGGTAAGTCCGCCACTTCAAGTTCGGCACCGCTCAAATCGATGGACGCAGGAACCACATCGAGCGAAGGAAAATCAGCGCTTGTCGTGATGACATCAGCGATTTCCGCCCGCCCCTCAATTACATCATAAATCGACCTATCTCCTGAAGAATGTGAAACAGCAAATGCCGTTGACGCATTGCCCTGGGGATCCATATCAATGACCAACACATGCGCTCCGTGCTGAGCCAGCGCTGCGGCAAGGTTTACCGTCGACGTGGTCTTACCGACGCCGCCTTTCTGATTGGCCACGGCGATCAAGCGTGTCCGTTTCGGCTTGGGAAAGGAGGCATGGGTCAAAGCGTCATATCGGGAGCTTTCGTCGGCCATCTGACTACCCAGCGCAGAACTCTGCCCATCAAAAATACGACGGAGGGTTTCGGAAGGCGATTCCATCATTGCGTCATGATGATCGTCTGCTGTCATCGTTCCTCCTTATTCAATGTACGTTCCAGTGTTCCTATTCGTATGGACATGATTTGTGTTATCCACATCCCCTATCCCCTATTGTGGATAAGTGTGGACAAGTGGATAACCACAACGGTCACATCTACAATCCACCATCGCAAAAGTGAGGTTTTTCAACGGTTTTCACCGATACCCACCATAGGGGATAGAGTTGTGGATAACTCAATTGATGAAGTACAAATGTGGATAACTTCAACATCGCTACCATCATCAACGTTTGTCAACAATTACCACATGTGTCGGTTCCAGACCTGGACCGACCTCCGCTTCCACCACTCGGGGACGACGGCCACCATAGCGTGAAATCTGGCCACTGGCTTTGTCCAGTTCCGCTTGTGCCGAACGACCCTTGAGCGCAATAAGCCGACCGGTGGGTTTCAGCAGAGGCAATGTCCATCCAGAAAGCTTGGTCATCGGTGCCACTGCACGGCAGGTCACCACTGCAAAAGGATGCATCTCGCGCTTGCGAACCCTATTGATCACTTCATCGGAACGACCACGGATAATAGATACATTCTTCAACCCCATCAGATCAACGCACTCGGCAAGCCATTCAACACGGCGTTCCATCGGTTCAATCAGCGTAAAACTGCACTCCGGCAAGCAACACGCCGTCACCAGCCCAGGGAAACCTCCACCACTGCCAACGTCAGCAACGGTTCTAAAACGAGCTCCATCTGTGGCCTCGCGCACATAAGGAACTATCGCTGCGGAATTGAGAATGTGACGTTCCCAAATAATGTCCACATCACGAGGTCCAATCAAGCCGCGAGGTTCTCCCTCTTGGGAGAGCTTGTCATGAAATCTCTCTAATCGGGGTAAAGCATCCCCCAATACACGGGCCAGCACCGGCGATTCCTGTAACTCATCCACCATGACAGTCCCCTCCTATGTTTCACGTGAACATGTGGCATAACTTGAGGCGCCGCTTATAACGACGCCTCACATATCACCGCACAGAAAACTTCAGCATATACCTTTGTGGTGCAGGTGTATACTCACTCCTGATCGTCGACCTCTTCTTCTTCGACGTTATCTTCGTTCTTGCTACGAAGATATACGGTCACATAACGATGCGGTTCTTCACCATGGGAGCGAGACTTCAGACCTTCATCACGCACTACGTCATGAACGACTTTACGCTCAAAGGAATTCATCGGCTTCAGATCCATCGGTTCGCCGCTCTCCTTAACGGCATCAATAGCATCGAGAGCCACATCGCGCAGGTGCTGGCGTTTACGCTTCAGGAAACCATCCACGTCCACAATCAGGTGGGAACGTTCGCCGGTCTTCTGCTGCACAGCCAGACGAGTAAGCTGCTGCAACGCATCAACCACTTCGCCATTGCGACCAATCAGATGTTTGATGTCCGTATCGTCATCAGCGACGATCTGAACAGTTGGGCGGTTGTTACGAACACCCATTTCGATATCGCCCTCATAGTCGGCGATATCCAGCAAGCCTTCAAGGTAATCGGCAGCGATGTCAGCCTCTTCGTTGAGCTGATCAATCGACTTCACGTCATCCTGTGCCATACGCTACTCCTTCATGTCAGGTCTGATTCTCAAGTCTAAGCCCTGCTCCCCCGAACAGGATTGGTTAGTGTCGGGGCGTGTTCGATGTTTCACGTGAAACATCGAACACGCCCCCGTCCTCATTATTTCTTTTTGCGCCTACGAACCGGCTGTTGCCTCTGGAATCCTTGGCTCGCCTTACGCGCGGCTTCTTCCTTAGCCTTAGCCAAAGCCTCCTCTTCAAGGGAAGGAAGACCGGCCTTTTCACGACGAGCATTCTCGTTGCGATGGTCACGCTTTTCCTTATCTTCTGCGGCAGGAGAACCTGGAGTCGGGAAGCAATACACCTGCCACAGCGTACGGCACAAGTTGCAAACGTTGTTGGTCAGCCAGTACACCAACACGGCGAACGGGAAGGAAGCACCCGAGAAGATGTACATCACCGGGAAGAGCCACAGCATGGCCTTCTGCATGGTCTCGGTCTGCTTGTTCATCGAAGCAGCTGCCATGTTGCGCTTCATGTTGATGTACTGCATGAGCCACAAGCAGAAGCACATCAGGAACACAAAGACACCGATGACCACCTTGCCGGCAGTAGCTGCGCGGGTGAAGTTATCGGTCACACTGACAATGCCGAACACATCGGTCTGGGTGAACTGCTTGGCAGTGGCCACATCAAAGGCACCGAGCGGATCTCGCTTGCCGTTGGCGATGTATGGAATGGCGGACAGCGTGTAGAACATGGACATGAACACCGGGCCCTGAATGAGCATCGGCAGGCAGGAACCTGCCGGATTGACGTTATTGTCCTGGTATAGTTTCATGGTCTCACGACTCATGCTTCCTTGGAAGCCTGATCCGTCTTGCCCTTGTACTTGTTCTGAATGCGCTGCATCTTCGGCGCCAATGCCTGCATCTTGCGCATCGACTTCATCTGCTTGTAGAACAGCGGGAAGATACACGCCTGCACCACCAGCACCAGGATGATAATGGCAAGAATCCAGGAGACGCCGACCGGGCTCATGCCCAACATGACAAAGAAGTCATGCACGATCTTCATGATCCAAGTCTGCAGCCACTCAACAGGGGTCAGAATCTTGTACAGGAATCCCCAGAACCCGCTATCCAGCAGGAATTGGTTTTGATTGATCATCGTTGGGCCTCTCTTTGGGTTGTGGCCAATGGCGTCAGTCGAGGCTCCTCATGAGCCTTCGACCACGAAAATCGATAAAAAATGGAATAACGCTGCGGCACGTCGTCAATTCCCCCACGGCTCCACGGCCTGCAACGAAGCAATCGCAATACGGCAAGCACTCCGCCTTTGCAAGCGCCATACCGTTCAAAAGCTCAATGGCATAGTTTGAACATGTTGGGTAATACTTGCAACAGGGCGGTCGGTTCGCAGAAATGTGACGCTGGTACCAACGCACACCACGAATCATTACCGCCCTGATGGAAGTAGACATGTGTCATTCCGCCTTACGAGCCACTTTGGCAAAGCCGGTGGCAAACTGCTCATCCAACGATGAGAACGATGCGGATGCCGCACTTGGTTTTGCGCGCACCACGATATCGCAGTAAGGCGGCAGGCTCTCTTCATGAGCCTTAGCCAGAACCCTGAACCTGCGCTTCACCGTATTACGGGTAACCGCATTGCCCACCGATTTGGAGACAGCCAAACCCAGACGACGATACGTCGTCCGATCATCAGGTTGATGATCATTACGCATCAGGTAATGCACAATGATGTCTTTGCCACCCACTTTGCGCCGGCGTTTAAGTACGGCAACGAAATCACGATGCTTTGCAGCCGCTCCACCTCGACAGCCTCGAGGAACTGATCCGAGGGATCAGGCGGACAGGCTCTTGCGGCCCTTGGCGCGGCGACGGTTAATCAGCGCGCGACCGGAACGAGTGCGCATACGCACACGGAAACCGTGCTTCATGTGACGACGACGGTTGTTCGGCTGGAACGTCCTCTTCATATCAATTGCTCCTAGGTCTATTTGGCAACGCTTCGCGCTGCTCTCACGTGAGTCAAGCTATATCAACCTACTCTCACCCCTACCCTCAAGTCAAAATACGTCAAGAGTTTTCACATTTCGACACGTCGAGGCAATCTTCGGCTCACCTCTTTGAATCGGCATAAACTCAACCATTTCACCCCAAAAGTTATCCACAAATTACATGTATGTTATTCACATTTGAGCAATTCCAACACGCGACTCGGTGGATAACTTCCTCACATCGGAGTAAACATTATCTACGTAATTCATTCGTTGAGTAGTTCAGAAGGGGCCGACCATGGTTGATGTTTCCGGTGACCCCACAATCGAAGCTGCCCATATTTGGTCAAACACACTTACCCTTCTTAAGCGCAACAGCACTCTGACCGCACGAGAGAAGGGATGGCTTGAGGGAATAGTTCCTGAAGGTGTGTTCGGCTCAACCATCGTGCTGTGTGTGGATAACAATGACACACTGCAGGCCATTCAAGGCAATCTCAACGAATCATTGTTGCAAGCACTGCACACCGCAACCGGTGAGAACATGTTCCCCGCGTTCAAAGTAGTGCCGCGCAGTGAACCGCAACCGGTCTCCCCTTATCCAACGAATGCTTCGCCGACTCTCACTGATTTCGGCAAGGAACCGTATGGCGCGCCGGAACCTGTGATTCCTGCTGTTGAACAGCAGTTCTCTGTGCCGCAGCAAAAAATGAATCGCGATCCGGAAACTCATCTCAATAAGAGTTTCACTTTCGATTCGTTTGTTCCCGGTGACTCTAATCGCTTCGCGCGAACTGTTGCATTGGCTGTGGCAGAGGGATCAGGCCAGGATTTCAATCCGTTGTGTATTTATGGCGGTTCCGGTTTGGGCAAAACACATTTGCTCAACGCCATCGGCAATTACGCCTTGGTAAAGGATCCCGGCCTGAAGGTTCGATACGTCACTTCCGAGGAATTCACCAACGACTTTATTGACGCTCTGCAAAATACCAATCAGAGTCAGGGCCAGATAGCGGAATTCAACCGCCGATATCGCCAGGTAGATGTGCTGCTTATTGATGATATTCAGTTCCTAGGCGGCAAGGAAGCCACTCTGGATCAGTTCTTCCATACGTTCAATTCGCTGCATCAAGCGAATAAACGCATTGTCATTGCGTCTGATGTGGCTCCAAAAAACCTGAAAGGTTTTGAGGCTCGACTGATTTCCCGCTTTGAATCCGGCCTGACCGTGGATGTCAAGCCGCCGGATTTGGAGACACGTATCGCCATTCTGCGCATGATTGCCGCAATGAACGGATCGAAGATTCCCAATGACGTTCTGGATCTTATTGCCGAACGTTTCACGGAGAATATACGTGAATTGGAAGGCGCGCTGACCCGCGTCACCGCCGTTGCCTCGCTGAGCAACCAGCCGGTGACCCGCGCTTTGGCGGAGCAAACGCTTCAAGACTTCTTTACCACCGATGTGGAAATCAAGCCCACCGACATCATCGGTCAAGTGGCAAAGTACTTCCACTTGACGTTTGAGGATATCGTCGGCTCATCACGTACCAAGAACGTGGTGATTCCCCGACAGATAGCCATGTATCTCGCTCGCGAGATGACCAGCATGAGCCTGATGGATATCGGCGAGGTGTTTGGAGGTCGCGATCACACTACGGTAATGCATGCTTGCACCCGTATTGGCGACAAAATGCAGCAGAAACAGGAAATCTATAACTACGTTATGGAACTGACTGTGCGTTTGAAGCAGAACGCAGACTGAGTATGCCTATGGCTTCCTTTACGGGAGCCATTTTTTATATCTGCGCATATCCGAGAGAATCGTTCCTGAAGACCGATTTTGGCATTTTTTCAAACCGAGCCAGAAAAAGTGCCGAAAACCGTCCTCAGAATCGATTCTCCTCGCCGATAATCATGTTCAACACGCCGTACAAAGACCCAATAATCATGAAAGTTATCCACATAGTTGTTCACAAATGTGGGCAAACTCGGCGGATAACTCGTGGATTACCCACTATTTTTCGGTGGAAAATTGGTGCATAACATGGCCTTCTGTGTGGAAAACTTAACAATTGACTTTTTCCTGTGGATAAGTCGCCTATTTATCCACACGCTATACAGAAGTTATCCACAACGCTCCCCAGTGGATAAGCCGTTAGCGCAGTAGCCCTCCATCCACTTATCCACACTATCCACCGCACTTATTACGACGATTACTTACTTGCATACATAAGATCACCGTCATGGTGATAATCGGCCGCATCAAGCACGCAAGCAAAAGAACCAACCAACCGCTAGAATGTTCTTCAGCAAAACCGACGAAGGGAACAACCTGACATGAAAGTCGAAATCGATACCGCCGCATTGGCTGATGCCGTGGCCTGGACCTCCCGCGTCATTGACGCTCGTCCCTCCAACCCAATTCTCGCTGGCGTAAAACTTGAAGCCATTGACGGCACCCTGCAGTTCTCTGCATTCAATTACGAGATTTCCGCTCGTCACCACATCGAAGCTGGTGTTGATGAAGTCGGTTCCGCTCTGGTTCTGGGCAAGCTTCTGGCTGATATCACCAAGTCGCTGCGTTCCGAAAAAACCTACCTGACCACCGATGGCTCCACGCTAACCATCACCTCTGGCAAGTCGAAGTTCACGTTGCAGCTCATGCCCGATGCCGAATACCCTGATTTGCCGGTTGTGCCGCCTATGCTTGGCCAAGTTGATGCCCAAACTTTCGTCCAAGCCGTGAACCAGGCATCCGTCGCCGTCTCCCGCGAAGAAAACCGTCCGGTACTGACCGGCGTGCGCATGCAGTTCCAGGACGACAAAGTCATCATGACCTCCACCGACCGCTTCCGTTTGGCTCGTGCCACGTTCACCTGGACCCCGCAAGACGCCAACGTGGACACCATCACCCTAGTGCGTGGCTCTTTGCTCAAGGACGTGGCTCGTTCTCTGGACGAACACCAGAACATCCGCCTTGATTTCGATGCCGATAACCCCACGTTGCTCGGTTTTGAAAATGCCGGTCGCGTATCCACTTCGCAGCTCATCGACGGTGAGTTCCCGGCTGTCGACCGCTTGTTCGCCGATGAATACCCGATTCAGGCCGTAGTGAACAAGCAAGATCTGCTTGACGCCATTAGCCGTGTGGCTCTAGTCGCCGAGCGCAACGCCCCGATCCGCATGATGTTCACCGGTCAGGAGCTCGCCTTGTCCGCCGGTTCCGCCGACGAAGCGCAAGCCAATGAAACACTCGATATCGATATGGATGGCGACGAAATCACCGTGGCATTCAACCCGTCCTACCTCAAGGAAGGTTTGTCCGCGATTGCCGAGCCGTTTGTACGCATCAAGATGACCACACCGGTCAAGCCGGTGGAATTCAACGGGCAGCAGGAAGCCGATTCCGATGAATCGATGGACTACCGCTACCTGCTGGTGCCGATGCGCTTTAACAGCTGACGCAGAATCTCTCACATACTGCACATGCATATCTCCCGTCTTGCACTCGACCACTACCGCTCATGGAGTCAGGTAGTGGTCGATTTCGTACCAGGAGTCAATATCCTGGTCGGCAAGAACGGCTTGGGCAAAACCAATCTGGTGGAGGCCGTTGAAGTGCTCTCCACCGGAGCTAGTCATCGTGCCTCCAGCATGCTGCCGCTTATCGAACGCGGCCAAACCACTGCCACTATTCGCGCCAACGTAGTAGACGACGATGGGCAAAGCACCACGTATGAGGCATCGATTCATGCTCGCGGCGCGAATCGGGCACGCATCAATTCAGGAACCTCGCTCTATTTACGCGATATCATCGGCCGCATTCCCAGCGTTTCGTTTACTCCTGAAGACCAGAGATTGGTATCGGGTGATCCTGGTGCCCGGCGAACGTTGCTCAACCAAGCCGGAGCCCTGCTGGAACCCGGCTATATGCAGTCGTTGCATCAATTCACACGCATCGGCAAGCAGCGCGCCACGTTGCTGAAGCAGCTTGGCGCCAGCGCGAATACCGGGCAACCGGTGGATGCCGTATTAAGCGGTTTGGAAATATGGACCGGACAGTTTATCGAAGCAGGTGTGGAACTGACCCGTATGCGTGCGAGAGTCATCGACTTGCTGGCTGAGCCGTTTGCCGCGCTGTACGCTGAGTTGACTGGCAACGATGACACCGTCAGCCTGACGTATGCGCCGTCATTTGACGAAGTGCTGATGCAAGACGATCCACGATTGAGCATCAGTGAACATTTCCAGCGCATCTACCCTGGAGAAGTGGCTCGAGGCGTCAATCTTATCGGCCCTCAACGTGACGATTTGACCCTGAATCTTGCTGATATGCCAGCCCGCGAATTCGCCTCGAACGGCGAGATGTGGACCATGGCGCTGGCCTTGAAAATGGCGCTATTCCAAGTGATACGCCAGAGATTGGGCCTTAAGCCATCGTTATCCTTGATGATGTGTTCGCCCAGCTTGACGACAACCGTCGTACCCAGATTCTGGATTTTGCGCGCCGGCAAAATCAGGTGCTTATCACCGTGGCGTCAGAAGGCGATGTGCCCACGCATGAATCGGACAATGTGCTTGATATTGCGCAATTGATGTCATCCGCCGCGCAGTCTGGGGGCGGGAGCGAGGCACAATCATGAAGCCTCCCATTGCCTGTCAGCTGCATGTGGACGAAACCAAACTACCCGCAGAAATATTTGAACGTCTCTCTCACCGCGGGGCGATACTGAAAGACCGACGCCGCAGACGCGAGGAAGCCTTTGAGAACTTCGGCAAGCCCGGCCGTGATCCGGCCGAGTTGGGCAGCGTGATGAGCTCAATCGCAGGCGGTGGCGTATGGGCTGCGAACATGAAATTGGCGCAATTGCGCAACCATTGGGATCAGGTGGTAGGCGAGGCAATCGCCAATCATTCGGCAGTCGCTGATTTCACCGATGGAGTCTTGACTATTCGTGCCGAATCCACAGTGTGGGCCACTCAACTGACCTATTTGATTCCGCAATTGACCGATACCATTCGCAGGAATCTCAAAGGACTGACCATCAACGAAATCAGAGTCACCGGTCCGGCGGTCGGATACAGCCGGAAATGGGCCCGGCGTCGATAACAACCTAGAATAGGGGAAATTCGTAGAAGCCCCGCTATGGCGCTCGTCGTAGTAGACGAGTAGAATCACATGCAATATGGTCAAATGGCTGGAAGAGCCCTTTACGGGCCTCATAAGCCATATCGCCTCTGCAAATGACCTTCATTACAGAGGTTGACCCCGTAGTCACGGAAGGAAGCCTGTTGGCAGAAGAAACCAGCAAAGAGGAGCAGCTGAAGGCGGCTGCGGAACGCATCAACAATGCGGAATTGACCGAAGGCGAGCTTGACGAATCCATGGCTCCCGAGCATTATGAGGCCTCTGACCTTCGAGTGCTTGAAGGTCTTGAAGCCGTGCGTATCCGTCCAGGTATGTACATCGGCTCCACCGGTCCGCGTGGTTTGCACCACTTGGTCTACGAAATCGTCGATAACTCGGTCGATGAGGCGCTGGCTGGATATGCCAGCCATATTGAAGTCACTATCCTGCCGGACAACGGTATCCGCGTGGTGGACGATGGCCGAGGCATTCCGGTTGATGAGGTTCCTGGCGAAGGCGTCTCCGGTGTTGAAACCGTGATGACCAAGCTGCACGCCGGCGGCAAGTTTGGTGGCGGCGGCTACGCGGTGTCCGGCGGTCTGCACGGCGTGGGCATCTCCGTGGTGAACGCCCTGTCCACTCACGTGGACATCGAAGTGCGCCGTCAGGGCTTCCACTGGACCCAGACCTATGTCGACCAACATCCGGTTGCGCCGCTGAAGCAGGGTGAGCCGATGGCCGAGGGCGAATCCACCGGTACATCCGTGACCTTCTGGGCCGACCCGAAGATCTTTGAAACCACCATCTATGATTTCGAGACGTTGCGTTCCCGCTTCCAACAGATGGCCTTCCTGAACAAGGGCCTGAAGCTTAGCCTGACCGACGAACGCGTCACTGACCAGGCCGGCGACGAAGTGGCCGGCGACGCCGAAGGCGAGCCCGGTGAGAAGCACCGAACCGTCACCTACCAGTACCTCAACGGCATCAAGGATTACGTCGACTACCTGGTCAAGGTGCGCAAGGCCACACCGGTGGAAGAGGATGTCATCAGCTTCGAGGCCGAAGACCTCAAGCTCGGCATTTCCGCTGAACTCGCCATACAGTGGACTACCGCCTACTCCGAGGCTGTGCACACCTTTGCGAACACGATTTCCACCACCGAAGGCGGCACCCACGAGGAGGGCTTCCGTGCGGCACTGACCTCGCTGGTCAACCGTTACGCGCGTGACAAGGCCATCCTCAAAGACAAGGACGAGAACCTGTCCGGCGACGACGTGCGCGAAGGCCTGACGGCCGTGATCTCCGTCAAACTCACCAACCGCAGTTCGAAGGCCAGACCAAGACCAAGCTCGGCAACTCCGAAGCCAAGACCTTTGTGCAGCGCGTGATGACCGACAAGCTCGGCGACTGGTTCGACGCCCACCCTGCCGAGGCCAAGAACATCATTCAGAAGGCCATCGAAGCCTCCCGTGCCCGTCTGGCCGCCAAGAAGGCCCGCGAAAACACCCGCCGCAAGTCCATCTTCGAGTCCGCCGGCATGCCCGACAAGCTCAAGGACTGCCAGTCCTCCAACCCGGAAGAGTGCGAGCTGTTCATCGTGGAGGGTGATTCCGCAGGCGGTTCCGCCATTCAGGGCCGCAACCCGATCACACAGGCCATCCTTCCGCTGCGAGGCAAGATCCTCAACACCGAACGTGCCAGCCTGGACCGTATGATGAAGTCCGACACCATCGAATCGCTGATCACCGCGGTCGGTGGTGGTACGGCGAAGACTTCGACATCTCCAAGGTGCGCTATCACAAGGTCATCATCATGGCCGATGCCGATGTGGACGGTGCGCATATCGCCACCCTGAACCTGACGCTGTTCTTCCGCTACATGCGTCCGATGATCACCGCCGGTTACGTGTACGTGGCCATGCCGCCGCTGTACCGCTTGAAGTGGACCAAGGGTCCGCACGACTTCGTGTACACCGACGCCGAGCGTGACCGTGTGCTTGCCGAAGGCAAGGCCAACGGCCGCCAGCTGCCCAAGGGCGAAGGCATTCAGCGCTACAAGGGTCTGGGCGAGATGAGCTATCAGGAGCTGTGGGAAACCACCATGGATCCCGAACACCGCATTCTGAAGCAGGTACACATCGAGGATGCGGCCGCAGCCGACGAGACCTTCTCGATGCTGATGGGCGACGAAGTGGAACCGCGCCGCCTCTTCATCCAGCGCAACGCCAAGAACGTGCGTTGGATCGACGCGTAAAGGAATCCTCCGCAAGCGGAGGACACAATTCCTTGGCTCCCCTCTTTGAGGGGAGCTGTCGAACGCAGTGAGACTGAGGGGAGCAGTCACTGCGACATGGACTCTCAGTCAGCTTCGCTGACAGCTCCCCCTCAGAGAGGGGAGCCAGATAGGACTAAAGGAACGGTATAAGTGGCAGACGAAACAAACAACACCGGTGACGAACAGTTCACCCCGGATGGCTCGATGGAGCCGTTGAGCCCGCAGGAAGCGGACACCACTGACTACGGTCTGATGGAAAGCGGCGAACGCATCCAGCGCAAGGATTTGCAGCAGGAGATGCGCGAATCCTACCTAGCCTACGCCCTTTCCGTCATCGTGGAACGTGCTCTGCCGGACGTGCGCGACGGCATGAAACCCGTGCACCGCCGTGTGATCTACGCGATGTACGACGGCGGCTATCGCCCCGACCGCGGCTACAACAAGTGCTCCCGCGTGGTCGGCGACGTCATGGGTAAATACCATCCGCACGGCGACTCCGCCATCTATGACACTTTGGTGCGCATGGCCCAGTCCTGGTCGATGCGCAACCTGCTCGTCGACGGTCAGGGTAACTTCGGTTCCCCTGGCGACGACCCTGCCGCCGCCATGCGTTACACCGAATGCCGTATGGCCCCGCTGGCCATGGAAATGGTGCGCGACATCGACAAGGACACCGTCGACTTCGTGCCCAACTACGACGGCAAAACCCAGGAACCGACTGTATTGCCGGCCCGCTTCCCGAACCTGCTGGTCAACGGCTCCGCCGGCATCGCCGTGGGTATGGCCACCAATATTCCGCCGCACAACATGCGCGAGGTGGCCGAAGGCGTGCACTGGGCGCTTGAGCATCCGGACGCAGCCGCGAAGAGCTGCTGGAAAACCTGATTCGCATCATCAAGGGACCGGACTTCCCCACCGGCGCCACCATCCTCGGTCACAAGGGCATCGAACAGGCCTACCGCACCGGCCGTGGCCTCATCACTATGCGTGCCGTGGTCAACACTGAGGAGATCAACGGCCGCATGTGCCTGGTGGTCACCGAGCTGCCGTACCAGGTCAACCCGGATCGTCTGGTCGTCTCCATTCGTGAGGCCGTGCGCGACGGCAAGATTCAGGCATCGCCGACATGCGCGACGAAACCTCCGGCCGTACAGGCCAGCGCCTCGTATTGGTGCTGAAGCGTGACGCCGTGCCGAAGGTGGTGCTGAACAACCTGTACAAGCACTCCCAGCTGCAGCAGACCTTCGGTGCCAACATGCTGGCCCTGGTCGACGGCGTGCCGCGCACGCTGAGCCTGGACGCCTTCATCCGCCATTGGGTGAACCACCAGCTCGACGTGATCGCCCGCCGTACCGCATACCTGAAGCGTGAAGCCGAGGAACGCGACCACATCCTGCAGGGCTACCTCAAGGCTCTCGACATGCTGGACGAGGTCATCGCCCTGATCCGAGCCTCCGAAGACACCGATACCGCCCGTACCGGTTTGATGGAGCTTCTGGACATCGATCAGGTGCAGGCCGATGCCATCCTAGCCATGCAGCTGCGCACGCTGACCCGCATGAACCGCGACAAGATCGTGGCCGAACACGAGGAACTGCAGCGCAAGATCGCCGACTACATCGACATTCTTGCCAAGCCGGAACGCCAACGCAAGATCATCGGTGACGAACTCGACGAGATTGTGGGCAAGTACGGTGACGAACGCCGTACCAAGATCCTGCCGTTCTCCGGTGAGATGAACGTCGAAGACCTGATCGCCGAAGAGAACGTGGTGGTCACCGTGACCCACTCCGGCTTCATCAAGCGCACCAAGGCCGACGAATACCGCGCCCAGCACCGTGGCGGCAAGGGCATCAAGGGCACCAAGCTGCGCGAGGACGACGTGGTGGATCACTTCTTCCTGACCTCCACGCACAACTGGCTGCTGTTCTTCACGAACAAGGGTCGCGTCTACCGCATCAAGGCCTATGAGCTGCCCGAGGGTTCTCGTGATTCCAAGGGCCAGCACGTGGCTAACCTGCTGCAATTCGCGCCCGACGAGTCCATCCAGGCCGTGCTGTCCATCCCGAACTACGAGGTGGCCAAGTATCTGGTGCTCGCCACCCGTTCCGGCAAGGTCAAGAAGACCCCGCTGGCCGAGTACGACTCCCCGCGTCAGGGCGGCCTCATCGCTGTGCGCCTGATGGCCGACGAGAACGGCGAGAATGCCGACGAGCTGATCGGTGCCGCGCTGTGCAACGCCGAGGATGACATCATCTTGGTCTCCAAGCTCGGCATGAGCCTGAAGTTCCAGGCCAACGATGAGCAGCTGCGCCCGATGGGTCGTCAGACTGCCGGTGTGCAGGGCATGAAGTTCCGCGAGGGCGACGAGCTACTGGCCATGGATGTGGTATGGGGCGACTCCGACAAGGATCTGTTCGTAGTGACCAACGAAGCTTCGCCAAGCGTACGGCCATCAGCGAATACCGCCTGCAGGGCCGTAACGGCCTGGGCATCAAGGCCGTGCAGCTGGTCGAAGGCCGCGGCTCTCTGGTCGGCGCGCTCGTGGTGTCCGAAGACGATCAGGTCATGGCCATCATGAAGTCCGGCAAGGTGATTCGTTCCAACGTGGACGAGGTCAAGCGCACCGGGCGCAACACCCAGGGTGTTACCTTCGCCAAGCCTGATAAGGGCGACGAAATCCTTTCCATCGCACGCAACGAAGAAAAGGATGACCCCGAAGAGGAGGTCGCCGACAACGGCACTGCCGAAGCAGGCCAGTCCCCCGCCGAACCGGTGAACGAGTCCAACGAGACCGCACAATCCGGTGAGAATGTGAACAACGTGGACGAGGCGTGAGCCGAGTCCCGAAAGGCTGGTAGCCTCACTAACAGCAGAGGCTACCAGCAGGCTCTTAAGGAGAAACGATGAACGATCAGTTCAACAACAACGAGTCCGAGGTGATTCAGCCCAATATCGGCAATACGGTGAATGATGTGGTGACACCTGAACCCGTTCGGGAGGCACCGCGCAAGGCCCGTTCTGTTTCCAGCGAGCCGGAAGAGGTTACCAGCAGCCCGAAGACTGTTCGTCCGGCAGCTCGTCGCAGCACTCCACGCGCCCGCCGCATGAGCCTGTCCCTGACCCGTGTGGATGCATGGTCCGTGGCCAAGGTGACATTCATGCTTTCGATTGCCGGCGCCATTATCCAGATTGTCGCCGCAGCCGTCGTCTGGCTGCTGCTCGATTTGGTCGGTGTATTCAGTCAGATTACCCAGATTGTTTCTTCCACTGGCTTGGATGCTGGCGGTCTTGATCTGAAGAATGTGCTGTCCCTGACCACCGTGGTGTCTGGTGTGACCATCTTCTCCATTATCGAAGTGGTGATTTTCACCATTCTGGCCACCATTATTGCGTTGATTTACAACGTGGTCAGCTCGCTGGTCGGTGGCGTGCACGTCACCCTCGGCGATGACTGAGTTTTAGCTATACCAACAAAACTCCCCTCAGTCCGATTCATGGACTGAGGGGAGTTTCGTATATTCATAGTCATTAGTGCTTGGCCGGCACAAAACTTTCGCGGGCGACCAGCTTGGTCGAGAGCATGGTGTGGCAGGTGATGTCATCATTGAAACTGATCGACTGGGAAAGCATCAGCAGCGCGTTTCTGGCTAATGCCGTCTGATCGATGGCATACGTGGTCAGCGGCGGTGAAATGTACTGGGCGATGGACTGGTTGTTGATGCTGATGATGCTGACATCGCGCGGCACCAAAATGCCGGCCTTGGTAAAGGCCTGAATCACGCCCACAGCCAGGGAATCAGTGGCCACGATAAAGCAGTCAGGCATATTGCTGCCGAGCTTGGCCACAATCGTTTCGCCGTGCTTGCGGCCGGTTTCCACGCTGACCTGGCCGCCGGTAAATATCAGCCCTGCGGTTTCCAGGCCAAGGCGTTCGCACCAGTCGCGGTATGCCATCGTACGGATGTCTTCGGGGTACTCGTAGGTGCCCATCATGCGGCCTTCGCCGCCGATAAATCCGATTCTGGTCATGCCGCGGGCTCTGGCTTCGCTTAAGGCGTCCAGTATGGTTTGCGGCAGATCCGGCTGCACGGAGCTGAACAGGTTCGGAGCCGGGTTCACATCGATGAACACACCGTGGGGTAGTACTTCGTGAAGCCGCTCCAAGCTCTCATAGGAATGCAGCTCAGGGCCAATGGATACGAAGCCGTCATACTGGGTGCTGTTGTCGATGAGCTTATTGATATCGGTGTAGAACAACAGGGTGATATGCATCTGCTGCGCTGTGGCGATCAAGGTGCTGCGCAGCTCGCTGTAATAGGCGTTACTCAGCTCCTCATCACTGGGAATGGCGTCCAGTACGGCGATATCGTGCGGAGCCACCAGTCGCCTTTCCTGTGTTTCGTAACCGAGTTCTTCACAGACCTGCAGAATCTTGCGGCGGGTCTCTTCTTTGACGGAGAACGTCGGATCGCCGTTGAGCAGGCGTGACACGGTTGCCGGCGAGAATCCGGCCCGTTGAGCGATTTCTCTGATAGTGACCATGCGTATGCCCGATATGTTCTTTCTGCACCGTTTGCGTACTATGTACTTGTTCCTGCATTACTACCCGTCATTAGGTAATTGGTAATGTATGTTTACCTGATACCTATCGTAGCGCACATCAATCGGAGTGCGGCAAAGATGTGCGCCAGTTGGCGGAAAAACAACACACCGCTCGAATGAATAGCATCATTCGGGCGGTGTTGTGCGGCAATGTCTGCTTGCTGTTGAGCCACATTCGGCTAACGGCATTACCTATGCGTTACTTGGTTTACCGGCTGCGGACTCCTTGCCGAGCAGCGCGGCCTTGGCGATGTCCTTGCCGTACTTGGCGGCATCGGACTCATCGTGCAGGTTGGCTTCGATCTTGGCCACGATACGGGCGTGAGCCTTTTCGTCGATCTTCACGAAGAAGGCGAAGATCAGAAAGCCGATGATGATGAATGCCAGCGGCATCCAGAAGGCGAAGCCTCGAAGGTGGTGATGTTGGCCTGGGTCATGTCGGCGGCGGTGGTCTTGTCGACGCCGGCGAACAGCGCGTTGGTGGCAAAGACCATGAAGTAGGTGCTCGGTGCGTTGTATAACAGCGACTGGCCGAAGTTACCGAATGCAAAGGCGGCAAGACGGCCTTTATTAAACTTTCTCTGGGGTTCGGCAGTTGATGACGACATCAGTGTTTTCTCATTTCCCGTGATACTGACTGCGGGGCGGACGGCGTTGGCTCTTATTTCTGTCGTTGAACAAGATAATGCGTTACCTATACAAAGTAAAACCATAACTAAATGCATTATCTAATAGTGATACTAGGAATGTCCGCAATGTGATTGCGGTGACGATTACTGCTCCTTGGTATCTAGCTCGTATAGGTCTGCGTCAGACTGTGCGGTGATGCACCATGCGATACTGCCGAGCTTGATTTTCATCGATATGCAGGTTATATTTAGTAAACATTTTATTTACTAGTTCAGTCACGGTGCCGTGACGAATTCGATGCAAGGAAAGGCGAAAACCATTATGACCAACTTGCAGTCAGCTCAGCAGTTCTCTCAGGCCTGGCTTACCGACCCGCGTGTGTTTGCCGTCAACCGGCTTGCCGCGCATTCCAGCCACAAGTTCTATGATCACGCTCCCCAGTGCGGCGAAGCATGGATCTCAAGCAGAGTCTGGACGGTCAATGGCGCGTGCAGATGGTGGATCTCGCTGATTTGGCGGACAACGAGCTTGCTGAGGCGGCGTTTGCTCAGCCGGGATACGACGCTGCCGGCTTCTCCCCCATCGAAGTTCCCTCCGCATTGGAGACCAAGGGATTCCTGAATCATCAGTATGTCAACCAGCAGTACCCGTGGTCCGGCCATGAGAGCCCAGTGGCACCGGATGTGCCGAAGCATAACCACGTGGCGCTGTACCGTCATGAGTTCTCTTTGGAACCCAAGGCAGCTGCCGTGTTGGAGGCCAATAAGACTGCTGCGGATGATGCCGCCAAACGTCGCGTTACGTTGACATTCCAAGGCGCGGCCACGGCTATTGCCGTCTGGCTCAATGGCGCTTTCATCGGCTATGCCGAGGATTCCTTTACTCCCAGCGAGTTCGACGTGACTGATGTTCTGCGTGACGGCGTCAATACGTTGGCCGTAGCTTGCTTTGAATTCTCGTCCGCCAGCTGGCTCGAGGACCAGGACTTCTGGCGTCTGCACGGCATCTTCCGTTCCGTGGAGCTGGAAGCCCAGCCGTTGGTTCATGTGAACGACCTGCGCGTGCTGGCCGATTACGACCACACCACTGGCGAAGGTTCGTTGGACGTCGTCGCACTGGTGCGCAATGCTGGCACTGCTGCCGCCGTTGCCGCCACAGTGCTCGATGCTGTCGGCAACATTGTCTGGCACGGCAAGCTGACTGCCGGAGCTGATGCCGAGACGTTGACCGTGAAGGCCAATGTCGGCAAGGTCAACCCGTGGAGTGCCGAAGAGCCCACGCTGTACACCCTGCAGGTGGTGGCAACCGATGCCGCCGGTCAGGTAATCGAAGCAGTGCTGCAGCGCATCGGCTTCCGCCACTTCGCCATCGAAGACGGCTGATGAAGCTCAACGGCAAGCGCATTGTGTTCAAGGGCGTCGACCGCCACGAATTCGATGCCCGCACCGGCCGCACGATTGCCGAAGCGGACATGATTGAGGACATCCACTCGTTCAAGCGCCTCAACATCAACGCCGTGCGCACCTCCCACTACCCCAACGAGACCCGCTGGTACGAGCTGTGCGACGAGTACGGCATCTATGTGCTGGACGAAACGAACCTCGAAACCCACGGCAGCTGGACCGATCCGGGCGATGTGTTCCAGCCCGCACGCGCCATCCCGGGCAGCAAGGACGAATGGCGCGCCGCCTGTGTGGACCGCACCGCAAGCATGGTGCGCCGCGACTACAACCACCCGAGCGTGGTGATCTGGTCGCTGGGCAACGAGGCGTTCGGCGGTGACGTGTTCTACTCGATGCGCGACTTCGTGCACGAGAACGACCCGTTCCGCCCGGTGCACTACGAGGGCACGTTCAATGACCCCGAATTCAGCGCCGCCACAGACATCATGAGCCGTATGTATGCCAAGCCTGATGAGATCGTCAAGCTATACCTCGGCGAGGACGGCAAGAAGCCGTACATTTCCTGCGAATACAGCCACTCGATGGGCAACTCCACCGGCGGCCTGCACCTGTACACCGAACTGGAGCGCTACCCGCTCTACCAGGGCGGCTTCATCTGGGATTACGTCGATCAGGCCTTGTGGCAGGACTGCGGCGACGGCACCGAGCGCCTGGCCTACGGCGGCGACTTCGAAGACCGTCCGAACGATTACGAGTTCAGCGGCGATGGCGTCATGTTCGCCGATCGCACCCCCTCCCCCAAGGCTCAGGAAGTCAAGCAGTTGTATGCCAATGTGAAGCTCGTGCCGGACGAGTCCGGTGTGACCATCACTAACGACAACCTGTTTATTTCCACTGCCTCTAGTCTGTTTACCGCGCGAGTGCTGGTGGACGGTGCGGAGCGTTGGCATGCCAACTACCGCTTCGATGTGCCTGCCGGCGAGACCGTGCGTGAGCCGATCGCCTTCCCGAAGGTCACCGATTTGGTGGCGCTGTCCGGCAGCGCCGAAGTGACCTACGAGGTCGACCAGCGTCTGGCTGAGGCCACTGACTGGGCTCCGGCCGGCTACGAGCTGACCTTCGGCCAGTATGTCGCCGCGGTTTCGTTCGATGACGGTGCCGCGGATGCCGTTGTTGCCGGCGATGCCGAAGTGGCAGCCGATGGCTTCAACGCCGGTATTCACACCGACTTTGGCGAAGTGCTGCTCTCCAAGACGCAGGGTGGCATGGTCTCTTTCAAGCGCGATGGCCGCGAAATGGTGATTCGCCGCCCGAACCTGACTACCTTCCGTGCGCTGACCGACAATGATCGCGGTAACGGTTCCGGTTTCGAGCGCGCCCAGTGGATGGCCGCCGGACGCTATGCCCGTGTGACCGGTACGTCGGTCGAGGAGACTGCCGATGGCAAGGGATTGAAGGCCACCTACAGCTATGAACTGGCCGACGCCAAGCACACGCCAGTCACCGTGCACTATGAAGTCGACGCCGCACTGCGCGTGCACCTGACGGTCGAGTACCCGGGCGAAGCGGATGCCGCCACGCTGCCGGCATTTGGTCTCGAATGGATCCTGCCCAAGCAGTACGACCGCCTGCGTTTCTACGGTCTGGGACCGGAGGAAACCTATTCCGACCGTCTGCACGGCGCCAAGTTGGGCGTCTTCTCCCGTACCGCTGCCGAGGATTGCGCGCCGTACCTGCTGCCGCAGGAAACCGGCAACCATGAGCAGGTGCGTTGGGCGGAAATCACCGACGAATACGGCCACGGCATGCGCGTGACCGCAGCCGGCGGCACCCGATTCGCCACCAGCCTGCTGCCGTACAGCTCGCTGATGCTTGAGGATGCTCTGCACCAGAATGAGCTGCCGAAGCCGCGCCACACCTTCCTGCGTCTGCTGGCTGCCCAGATGGGCGTCGGTGGCGACGACACGTGGGGTGCTCCGGTTCACGACGAGTTCCAGGTGCCGGCCGACCAGCCGCTCAAGCTGGATGTGACACTCGAACTCATCTGAGTTGCCGCGGCGCTCCTGTTGAGGAGTTGCCGTTGTAGACCTGTAGACCACTGAGGCAGTTATCGGGATTCCGGTAACCGCCCTCAGCGTCAATAATTTAGGAAATAAGCGGCTTCGTCCTAAAATCTTGTCACTGACTCTGTCTCAGTGACAGAAATTTAGGGGCATGGGGCTGATTTCCTGAAATCCTGTCACTGAGTTGCCGCGAACGACAAAAATTTAGGACGAGTGGGCTATTTTCCTAAATTTCTGACGCTGTCGGAAAAACAATTGGCCATCTGCGGGAGGCTCATAGTTGGGCACGTGTCGCTGCCGGGGAGTTGATCGGTCATCCATGGAGTCTCATGGTCGCGGTGGTGACTCGCATTGCGATTTTCTCCACCTTCAGAATGATGTCGTGTTTACTGGCGGCTTCGTATGATGACGAACGATGCTTACGTATTTGGGTTATTTTTCGACGTCGTTCACTATTGCAATCGTAATGTGGCCGATTCTTTCGGCCGTACTTACTTTGCCGATTCTGGTTGGGCTGTACCATCGCCACCATCGTATGAAGTTGTTGTCTGCGGGAGCCGCATATCTGACGGTACTGTATGTGCTCGGTTTGATTACATTCACACTGTATCCGATGCCGGATGACCCGGAAGCGTTCTGCGCGGCGAATGCCGGCCAGTTCGCACCACAGCTTGACCCGCTGCGTTTCATCTCAGACATCCAAAACGGCGGATTGAGCGGCATACTGCAGCTGGTAATGAACGTGGTGCTGTTCATGCCGCTTGGTTTCGTGCTCACTCGGTGGCTGCGCTGGCGTTGGTGGGCGGTGCTGATTGGCGGATTCGCCGTATCGTTGTTCATCGAAAGCTCGCAGCTCAGCGGTTTCTGGGGCCTCTACCCGTGCGCCTACCGTCAGTTCGACGTCAACGATCTGATGACCAATACGTTGGGTGCGATGACGGGCCTCGCCGTGGCCGTGTTGTTCGGCAAGTGGGTGCCGATGGCCCACATGCCCGAACGCAGCGAGTATAATGAACACCCTGGCGCGGTGCATCGTCTGGTGACGTTCATCATCGATATGGTTTTTGTGGCCTTGGTATACGTCCCGCTCACCTTGTTGGTGACGTTCTTGTTCTACTGGGCGGCTGAGCCTTTGCAGAACGGTGATTTCATGCTGTTCGGTGGGCATCTGACCGTTGGCGTTGGTTGCTGAACTTCCTTGCGCCAATAGGAGCCAGTCTGGCGTTCCTCATTTTCGAGTTCCTGATTCCGCTGGGGCATAAGGGCCGCACGCTTGGCGGCATGTATACGCACATGACCATTGAAACCAAGCCGCGCAAGGGAATCGCGCGCGCCGTGTTCTACATTCTGCGCACGCTGATTATGGGCGCAATGGTGGTTATGTTCATTATCGGATTCGGACACAACGCGCATATCATGCACTACACCTTCTACGGCTTCGTTATCCTGTTCCTCTTCGCGGTGTTCGCCCATCGCATGCCTTGGGACTTTGTGCCTGATCTTCGGTGGCGCCGGCCCCGGCTGTGCCCGTGTATGGAGCGGCGGATGTCGCTGCGGCACCGGCTGAGTCATCTGCCGCGAATGCACATTCGGACAAAGAGGGTGCGGCAACCGTGGCGGGTGATGATGCTGTATCTGGCGTGCCCGATTCGGATGCTGCGTCGAAGGGTGCGGTGAATACGAAGAATACGGGTGATGCGCGTGCCGAAGACGATGAATCCGCCGCCACAAATCCGAATACTGTGGGACAAGATGAAAAATAGGCCGATTTTTGGCTGTTGTCCCATTCCCATAGTTGTGGCCTGATATGGCATAACCGTAGGAATGGCGGTATTCCAACGATTCTGATTTCTTGTGTTGGGACAATCGAACAGTCAATCGATTGATGCTGATGTTGTCCCACAGTCTCGTGGGACAACATCGCAAAACAGCGATTATCGTATGTTGTCCCACGCTGAATAGCATCGGCCCCTGCCCTCATGAGTGGAAGGACGGGGGCCGATTGGTTTATTCGCGATTGCGATCGCGGCAGTCTGTCAGAGGATCACAGCACGCCCTGGGCGACCATGGCGTTGGCCACCTTGACGAAGCCTGCGATGTTGGCGCCAGCCATCAGGTCGCCTTCCTCGCCGTATTCCTTGGAGGCAGCCAGGGAGTTGGCGACGATGGACTCCATGATGGACTTTAGCTTGGCGTCGACCTCCTCGAAGGTCCAGCTCAGGCGGTAGCTGTTCTGGCTCATCTCCAGGCCGGAGACGGCCACGCCACCGGCGTTGGCAGCCTTGGCCGGGCCGTACAGCAGGCCGGCGTTCTTGTAGACCTCAATGGCCTCCGGAGTGGACGGCATGTTGGCGCCTTCGCACACCACCTTGCAGCCGTTGGCAACAAGAACCTTGGCGGACTCCTCGTTGATCTCGTTCTGGGTGGCGCATGGCAAGGCGATGTCGCACTTGACGGTCCACACGCCGGAGCAACCCTCGTGGTACTCGGCGGACGGCACACGCTCGGCGTACTCCTTGATACGACCGCGCTCGACTTCCTTGATTTGCTTGACCACAGCAACGTCGATGCCGTTCGGATCGTAGACGTAGCCGTTGGAATCGGACACGGTCACGACCTTGGCGCCCAGCTCCTCGGCCTTCTGCGCGGCGTAGATAGCCACGTTGCCGGAGCCGGAGATCACGACGGTCTTGCCCTTGAAGGAATCGTTCTTCAGCACGCGCAGGGCTTCGGCGGTGTAGTAGCAGACGCCGTAGCCGGTGGCCTCGGTACGGGCCAGGGAGCCGCCGAATTCCAGACCCTTACCGGTCAGGACGCCGGAGTACTCGTCGCGGATGCGCTTGTACTGGCCGAACAGGTAGCCGATTTCGCGGCCGCCCACGTTGATGTCGCCGGCGGGAACGTCGGTGAACTGGCCGATGTGACGGCACAGCTCGGTCATGAAGGCTGGCAGAAGCGCATGACCTCGGCGTCGGACCTACCCTTCGGGTTGAAGTCGGAGCCGCCCTTGCCGCCGCCCATCGGCAGCGTGGTCAGGGAGTTCTTCAGGATTTGCTCAAAGCCGAGGAACTTGATGACGCCCTCGTTCACGGTCGGATGGAAGCGCAGACCGCCCTTGTATGGACCAATGGCGGAGTTGAACTGCACACGGTAGCCACGGTTGACCTGCACCTTGCCTTCGTCGTCAACCCAGGCCACGCGGAACTTGACCACGCGCTCAGGCTCGACGAGGCGCTCCAGAACGCCGTTCTTTTCGTATTCGGGGTGCTTGGCAATGACCGGCTGCAGGGTGTCGAGCACCTCGTAGACGGCCTGCAGGAACTCCGGCTGGTCACCATCGCGAGCAACGACCTGGTCGTACACGCGCTTCACGTACTCATCAGTGAGCATAATTCTCCCTAGAGGTTGGGTTATCAAATAAGGCGATTATATTGTATGTACGGTGTCAAGGGGTGACAAGAAATTGCTCAGGATGTGGCGTGGAGCGGATGTGGCCTACGCCACCAACTCCGATGCATCGGCGCGAGCGATGGCCTGCTCGTAGTCTTTGGTGCCCTTGAAGACTTCCTTGGTCCACGGGTTGATGCCCTGCTTCTTGGCGCGCAGCAGGATGTAACCGAGTGCCAACACGTTGGCCACTAGCGCGATTAGGGACACCGCAAGGTTCACGTTCGGGTTGTTCACGGACTGGGTGGAGAACACGGAGTAGTCCTGGAACATCGGGAATACCTGCGCGAACATGCACCAGATGGCCAATGTATTGGCGCGATTCTGGATCCAGCCGCCCTTGTTCCAGAAGAAGTTGGCCACGGTGGGCGCCAGCAGCAGTGCAAGGCCGCAGTACCAGGAGTGGGTGGGCAGGCAATTGTAGGTGTAGCAGAAGTTCCACAGATCGTAGGCCACGATGAACACCCAGGTCATGTCCGGCCAGAGCATGTCGTCCTTCTTCTTGGAGCGTAGATGCCGAACCAGCCGGTCATGCAGAAGATATTGAGGATGCCGGCCAAGCCGTTGAACACGTTGTGCCAGCCACCGTAGAGGGTCACGCCTTCAGTGGAGATCCAGGTGGTGCCCCAGCCGCGGATGGCGGATTCGAAGTCAGAGACCACGGCGATGAGGATGTTGATGGCCACGATCACGAACGGGAAGCACTTGAACCAGTGGGATTTGCCGATAGAGCCCCACTTGTATTTGAGGGCCATAAAGCCGATGCAGCCGATGGTGGCCGCGTAGAGCTTGGCGTAGTGGAACCAGCTGGTCATGTGCGCGTAGGTCGGGTTGTTGAGTGCCCAGTCGGCGCCCATTGCGGCGGCGGTGTAGATGGTGATGAAGTAGACGGTCAGCACAGCCGGGACGACGAGGAAGGCGACGATGCCGCCGGTTTTGGTGCGACGAGCCAGTTCGTTGGCGCCGATAAGGCAGCAGAAGACGAGTATCCAGCCGATCCATTGGCAGACGGCGTTGCCGCCATAGACCTGAAACAGCATGAGCGGTCCTTTCTGATATGTGGTGCGCTCCGTGATTCTCCATCGGATTCCGAGCGCCGACGCCGCTTATTGACGCAGCGTCAAGTTCTCTCACGGCATAGTGTATCCCTATGTTGACATGGTGTCAATATGGGTTCTGTGCATGCGGTTTCGCATCATTACAAGGTTGACAGGCCGCTGAAATTTGTCTGTGATGCACTAGAATCGGATTGGATGTTGAGAAGCTAGTTGCGAAAAGATAAAAACCCTTGGAATCGGCATGATTCCAAGGGTTATCTGTGGAGCTAGCCGGGTTCGAACCGGCGACCCTCTGCTTGCAAAGCAGATGCGCTACCAGCTGCGCTATAGCCCCAGTGAAAAAAAGAGCGGCACGTGGGCCGCTTCACTTTTTTCTGTGGGCCCGGGAGGACTTGAACCTCCGACCTCATCCTTATCAGGGATGCGCTCTAACCAGCTGAGCTACGGGCCCGATTCATACGCTCTAAAAGCGCACAAGTAGCTATAATACCGATTCCCTTTGACTTGTCAATGCGTAAGAGACGGCGTGTCGCGGGTGGTGCCTTGCTGGGGGAGTGCGGTTGTGTCGTGCTGCGGACGGACAATATGCGGCATGAAGATTGATGGGCTGGAAGTGCAGGTGGTGCGTAAACCCATCAAGAATATGTACCTGCGCATCAAGCCGCCGAATGGTGTGGTCATGATTTCCGCGCCGCGGCGGATGGCCGAGCAGACCATTATTGATTTTGTCCGGGATCGGAGGCCTTGGATTGATAATCACCGGCGTCGTATGGCACTTGCCCGAGAGCGTTCGGTGATTGGCGGCTTGGGTGATTCCTGGCAGCGTGGCGCCGGCCATGGGGGAGTGGGCCTTGCTTCGGGCGGGTTCGATGGTGTGAACAACGGCAGTAGTGTGGCCACCGATAATGCGGCATTGACGTGGACTAGAGAGTTGCGTGAACGTGCGTCGGCCAATATCGACGCACAGTTGCCTGCGTTGCTGGCCAAATGGGGGCCGATTGTTGGCCGTACTCCTACGCATATCACGTTGCGGGTGATGACTTCTCGTTGGGGGTCATGCACGCCTCGTACCGGCCGAGTCCGCCTGAACCTTCAGTTGGGTCTTATGGAGCCGCAATTCCTGGAATATGTGCTGGTGCACGAAATGACCCATTTGTGGGAAAGCGGTCACGGTACCGGATTCCAGCGGCGCATGACTACGTATCTGCCGAATTGGAAGGCGTTGCGCCGCGATCTCAATCGTCGTGTGGTGCTGTAGAGGGTTATTCGGAATGAGGTAGTTATGGTTCCTGCCATAACTGCATGGCAACGCTGGCCCGTAGTGTGACGGTGGTTGTCTGCTTCCTTTTTTCCGGATAGTCGCCGTCGCCACTCCTGGTAGTTCCTGGGAGTGGAAGGATGCCGGCCCCTTACCGGTTCCTGACGATGGATCATGGCCGACACCCGAGTGTCGTTTCCTTGTTAGTTTCGGACGTTTGCGGGTCGGCCTGCCTTTCGGTGGGGTCGGGGTGACGTGCTTGTGTCCGAGATATCGGCATCCTTTCCCGGCGATGTTGACAGCCGAACCGTAGTCACGTGGGATGGTCCGCCCGCAGCCGGGGCACTGGTATTCCCTGGCTTTGCCGAGGTTCTTGTGGAGCGGACCTGCAGGCCATCGTCGACGAGATCAACGACACCCCCATGAAGCCCTGGGCCGGGAAACGCCCAACGAGGCTTGGTATCGCGAACTCGGCAAGGTAATGTCGAGGACAAGCCACCCAAGGACGAGCGTTGCACTTTCAATTAGACAACGGGACCTGATGATCTACCAACAAGTGCGGCGCATCGATGAACTCGAACGGCGCATCAGCGAACTTCAGCTGGAGCTGAAGCAGCGCGAAGGCCAGCAAGGGTGAGCTGATCGGTCCAACCGAGCTACTCAGCCAACCAATCCAGCCAGTCCGATCAGACCGACCTAACTGATCAGAACGGGCCTTCTGACCAGTCCGAACCATCTGGCCGGCCTGTACTTGTTGACTAAGTGTGCGGCCCGTCATTCGTTATGGAACATGCCGGCCATGTATACAGGCAGGTAGGTTACATTCCCTTCGACTGAGACGTTGCACGGGCCAAGCACATAGCCTGTATTGAGATGGTATTCAGGGTGGGCGAGCACGTTGTCCATTGCGCGATGGCGTTTGTAGGATTTGCCGGACTTCACCTCAATCGGCAACACGTGATCGTTGCGGTCTTGGATGAGGAAATCGAGCTCGCCAAGCTTCTTACTGTTGTAGTAGTACAGGTCAAATCCGTGAGCGCGTAGCTCTTGGGCCACCGCATTTTCATAGATTGAACCGTAGTTGATATCAGGGTTGCCGTCGAGTACGTCGAGCGCGGTTTTCTTGAGAAACGAGCCGGTAAGCAGACCCACGTCGTTGTAAAAGAGTTTGAAGAGGTTACGTTCCTTGCTCATCTCCAACGGTGTGCACGGTTCGTCCACGTTGTACGCGGCGACGGCTACATCCGCATTGACCAGCCAATCGAAATCGGAAGCAACCGATTGGAATCTCATGTTCTTTTCGATTTTGGCGAAGGTGAAGCGCTTGTTTGGGTTATTTAACTCGCTGGGCACCAAATCGTAGATAGCGCGGATATGCAGCCGGTCTTCTTTGCGCGCGTATTGGCTGATATCGCGGCGATATTCACGCTTTATGTTCTCTTGTATAGTGCGCACGTCCGCAACGCTGCCGTTTGCCACGAACGAGTCGACCGCGGCAGGCATGCCGCCGATGACCAGATATTTGGAGTACAGCTCCATGAGCTGTTGATGGATGAACTCATCCACTTCCTGGTGCTTGGCAAAGCATTCGGCAAGCATGTTGAATACGTCGTTGCCGATATGCTGCGACCAGCAGAACTCTTGGAAATCCAGTGGATACATATCCAGCTCGGTCAGGTACCCGACCGGTACCGAGCGTATATCTTCGAGCTCGACTCCAAGTGGCGAGCCGGAAAGCGCGTAATCGAACCGACCATCATCTACAAGGACTTAATTGCGGTGACCATTTCCTTGCAACGCTGGACCTCGTCAAAGAAAATCAGGGTTTTGCCGGGTACTAATGGCGTATTTACGGCCAGTTCCAGCCTCATCAGTAGGTTTTTGGCATCGCGGGGCCGGTCGAATAATGCAACGAGGCCGGGGTTCTCGATGAAATTGAGCTCGGCGATATGGTCGTAATGCTGTTGGGCAAAGTGCCTGATGATATAGGTTTTGCCAATCTGACGGGCTCCGGTGACCAGCAGTGCAGTGCGTTTCGGCGCGGATCTCCAAGCTTCCAGCTGTGTCTCGATTTTTCTTCGCAGCATGAGAATCTCCAGTCATTTGTAGGCCTTGCATCTATGCTGGGCACGTTTTCCAACTGTTTATAGAGCATATTTTACACTTTTCCAACCATAAGAATGCGGTTTTGGCTACGTTTTCCAACCTCAAAATGGGGAGTTTTATACACTTTTCCAACTTATGTATGTGGAGACTCTCTATTTCACGTGAGACGAAAGTGGCTCCCCTCTTTGAGGGGAGCCACGGAATACTGCTTTTACTTATGCCAGGTGAGAGCGCATGAACCACTGGAACTTTTCGAGTTCCTGCACGTGATCCTGAATAACGTTGGAGCTGATGACGTCCAGCTCATCCAGCTCAGCGATGGCCTTGCGGTCGTCGGCGATGAAGGCGTCGTAGTACTCGATCAGCGCCTTGAGATACGCCTCGGTGCCTACGCGGCCCTCGGCGTCGAACGACTTCCACGTGCGGTTGCGCACGATGGCGTCCGCGCGGCCGTCCGGGGTGCCGCCCAGCGTAGCGATGCGCTCGGCGGTTTCGTCAGCCTGGGCCAGCAAGGCCTCGACCTCGGGGTCAAGCATCTCGTGAACGGCGATGAAGTTCGGGCCGGTCACATTCCAGTGAGCGTGCTTCAGGACCAGAGCAGCCTCCTGCTCCTGGCTCAGTCGGTTCTGCAGAATCGCGATGGCCTTCTCGCTGGTCGCCTCATCGAGTCCCGGCACAACAAATGCAAGTGTCATAATGTTCCTTCTTTCTGTAGGTGGAACGTTGCCCTTTCATTCTACGTTTTTCGGTTTTGCCCCGGGCCGAACCCGGGTTCTAGATAGAAGCGCAACACCCGCTCTATGGTTGGAAGTGTTCAGGTTCTAACTGGAGAAGGTGTTGCGCCCATGAGGAAAGTGTATTCCCACTTGTCGGCACAGGAACGCATCCGGATCGACGAATTGCGCAACCGCGAGGGGCTCGGCGTGCGCCAGATCGCCCTGAGGATGGGCCGTGATAAGTCCACCGTCAGCCGCGAGCTGAGATGCGGCCTGTGGTTCGCGTCCGACGAGAACGAGTCCCACCGCCCCTACCGGCCGAAACAGCTGAAGACGGGCGCGTGGACGTCCCGTCCGTTCTACTCGGCGATGACCGCGCAGCGCAAGGCCGAGCGGCGCGCCCGCCAGCTGCGCAAGCCCATGCGCATGGCATACGACCCGCTGCTCGAATGGGTCATGACCGCGCTGCGCAAGGGATGGACGCCCGAACTCATCGAGGGACGGCTGAAGGTCGAATGGCCGTCCGACCCGCATATGAGGATCAGCTACGAATGCCTCTACCAGTGGATCTACGCCAAGCCGCGCAGGGCATTGGACCTCAGGCAGTACCTGCCGCGGGGCAAGCGGCATCGCACGCGCGCCAGGGGCAGGAGGTCGAAGGGGTCGCGCATCCCGATGCGCGTGCCGATCGCCGACAGGCCCAAATGCGTGGACTCGCGCCGCGAGTTCGGCCATTATGAGTCCGACACGGTCGTCGGCGCCTCCCCGTCGAGGCGGTGCATCGACACGCAGG
>ENA-OQJX01000188-OQJX01000188.1-human-gut-metagenome-genome-assembly--contig:-NODE-188-length-41553-cov-3.069835_pt1 | contig 41553 bp, 48 predicted proteins | sample MGYA00242615_ERZ504782 | MGnify/ENA primary metagenome ERZ504782 (study PRJEB26092, sample SAMD00036354) | human gut metagenome | host: Homo sapiens | study: EMG produced TPA metagenomics assembly of... | reverse complement strand
TGTGATGTGTGCATTAATCAAAGTCGATGGTGGCAGTATTTTGCAAGTACAGGTATGATGGGCGATTCACCGATGGGTTACCTAAGTATTTGGTGGGCGCTTCTTATTCTTGGTGCCATCGCTCTTGGATACACCATTGCCGGAGGATTTCTTGCGGTACTAATGACTGATGTAATTCAGTTCGGAGTACTTCTGGCCGTGGTTGTATTTATGATACCTCTTTCATTTAACGCAGTTGGAGGCGTAAGTGCATTTATTGATAAGGCCAGTGAGATACCGGGATTCTTCTCGGGCACATCTCCGACCTATACATGGGGGTGGCTTTTACTGTGGATATTTCTCAATGTGTCCATGATTGGCGGCGACTGGCCGTTTGTACAACGATACATAAGCGTGCCTACTACAAGAGACGCAAAAAAGAGTACTTATTTAATCGGAATCCTTTATATCGTCACTCCTCTCATCTGGTATCTTCCTACCATGATTTATCGTGTGATGGAACCCGGACTTGCGCTTGATTTGGATGCAACCACAATGACTTTCAACGGCGAACACGCTTATGTGAATATGAGCAAACTCGTGCTTATGAAAGGAATGGTCGGCATGATGTTGGCAGCGATGCTATCGGCCACATTGAGTAATGTTTCGGGCATTTTGAATGTATATGCCAATGTATATACCTATGATATTTGGGGACACAAAGAGAAAAACCGTCAGGCAGATGAGAAAAAGCGTATCAAGGTAGGACGTCTCTTCACATTTGTCTTTGGACTTGTGATTATCGCTTTGTCAATGCTCATCCCGTTTGCCGGAGGTGCCGAAAAGGTGGTAGTAACTCTTCTTACTATGGTGATGTGTCCTTTATACATTCCGTCGATATGGGGGCTGTTCTCGAAGCGGCTGACAGGCAACCAACTTATTTCTGCAATGATTCTTACTTGGCTCGTTGGTATTATGGCTCGCGTCATAATTCCCGCCTCCGTTATTAGTCCAAGCCTTATAGAGTCAGTTGCCGGTTGTGTACTTCCTGTACTTATCCTTGCAATCATGGAAGTTTGGTCGGCACGTAAAAAGTATGAAGACAATGGTTATCAAGCCATTTGTGAATATACTGATCCTGAAGCCGATCGCGAACCGACATTAAAGGAGAAAAAAGCGGTATTAATCTATTCGCATTTGGCTGTTAACTGCTTCTGTATTACCATTGGTGTCGTTGCGCTCTTACTGATTGGTCTGCTTATTGCCGGCGATCCGAAGACCCTTGCGGTCAAAGGAATTGTGATAGGAAGTATCGTACTGATGATTGCCATGATACTTGCTTATGTGATATACAGAATTATATATGCAAGACGTCTGAAAATGTCTAGCTAGTCAATTATTAATAACCCTAAATACTAATCAAATGAATCTAAAGATGTTATTGTTTGCAAGTGTGTCGCTTGTGCTTTTTGCATCTTGTCATAACTCGGATGATCCGTATATGACACTCGCGACAAAGACACTTGATGTAGAAGCAGAAGGTGGGCTTTTCACTGTTGACCTTTCATCTAATGTCTATTACAGAGTCAATAACGATTGCCAGACCGATGGAAGCGATAGCCATTGGGCAGTTGTTGATTCGCATGAGACACAAGGTGAGATTACTAAGTTTACAATCAAAGTCTCTGAAAATTCATCGACTAGTTCACGTGTCGGTGCCATTCGTTTTATTGGCGATGATGTAACTCCTCTAAAGCTGGTTATTACCCAAAAAATGATTGTTCCGAAAGGTATCAGTCCTACCACAGAATCGATTGACGCAACTATAACAGAATCTTCATTCAAAGTCTTTGGCGATAAGGAGTGGAAGGCTGTGTGTACAGATGCGGATGTGACCGTTTCTCCTGCAAATGGGGTAGGCGAATGTGATATTAAACTTACTTTCCCGGAGAACAAGACATTTGCCAAACGGACAATTAAAGTAACGGTAACCATCCAGGATGATACAGACTATACCTATACTCTTGTACAAGATGCTTTCTCGGGCATTTTGGCTGATTGGGACTTGAAGAGTTTAACTGCCAACACAAGTGGAACATTTGCTGATGATGAGGCACAGTCTGTATTCCCGGGAACCAATGGCAAGTATCTTGCTCCGAGTGCCGGAAGTGGTAAGATTGAGTATTGGGCATGTGACCGGACAGGTTATGTAGCGCAGACTGCCGTATGTGAGCGTGCAGTGGGTGGTAATGGTGACCCGTATGTGTCAGGAGCCGTTCCCGGTGACTATTGGTATGTCTATGGGGATATGAAAGGTACGGTTATTCCTGCCGGCACAAAGATTCACTTCTATTTTGTGACCAAATTAGGAACGATGTGTTCCAACTACTGGATGATTGAGTTCAAGGATGGAGAAGAATGGAAACCGGCTCTTCCGACTTTGACTCTTCAGGAAAGTGCGACAGAGACTTTGTCGGGTGCGCCTATCAATTATTCGGCAACTATTACTTACAACTTTGCGGGAATGTTGCTCGATAACAAAAATAATGGCGCATATATCCCTGCCGAAGGAATATTTACCACGACTAAGGATATGGATGAGATTGTGTTACGGTTTGGACAGGCAGGCCGTTTATGTCTTAGTGGTGCCAAATATTCTGGCAAGTATATCGACTGCACACACGCAAGTGGCCAAACACGTTTTCAGCGCAACATCCGAGTAACCCTGAAACAGGTGAGGCAATCAAAGAGTATAACGAACATGTATTGCTTGAAATCGTAGAATAAATAGTATGAAAAAAAGTATATTAAGCCTGTTATTGGCATGTTTCCTGCAAATCAATCTGGCTTTTGCACAGAATGTAATGAAGGGTGTCGTTAGCGATGCCAATGGTCCTCTTGTCGGAGTGGTGATCCACGATAAAGACAATGCAAAAGGTACTACCTCCGATATGTCGGGAAGTATGCGCTCAATGGCGCTGAATCAGGCCATACAATAGAATTCCGTTATCTTGGTTATGTGACCGAGACTGTGGTATGGGATGGTAAAAGTGTAGTAAATATAAAACTTAAAGAGGATGCTGTACAACTTGAAGAGACGGTTGTTATCGGCTATGGATCTGTAAAGAAGAAAGATCTTACAGGTGCGGTCGGTGTAATCAACAGTTCGCTTATCGAGAAACAGAGCACGTCTCAACTTTCACAATCTTTGCAAGGACTGATTCCGGGACTGACGGTTACCCGTTCGAGCAGTATGCCGGGAGCGAGTGCTACGGTTCAGGTGCGTGGTGTGACAACAATGTCTGATTCGAGTCCGCTTATCCTTGTCGATGGTATGATGGTCAGTAGCCTCGACAATATAGCAAGCGAAGACGTACAGCAGATTACTGTACTTAAAGATGCAGCTTCTGCATCCATCTATGGTGCCCGTGCTGCTGCCGGTGTTATCTTGATAACGACTAAGGAGGCAACCGAGGGACAACTTTCGATCGGTTATAACGGAGAGATTTCGTTGTCTTCTCCTACCGAATTTCCGAAATTCCTGACCGACCCTTATCACTACATGACAATGTATAACGAATGGTCGTGGAACGATGCCGGTAATCCTGCGGGAGGCGAGTTTGCCAACTATTCACAGGACTACATCGACAACTATGCTACCAACAACAGGTATGATCCCATTCAATATCCTATCTATGATTGGAAAGACGCTATTCTTTCGAATACTGCTATGCGCCATAAGCACAACTTGACCATGACGTATGGCAACAAGGTAATCAAGAGCCACACTTCCGCTACCTACGAAAATGCCGACGCTATCTATAAAGGTTCAAACCACGAAAGAATCTCTATCCGTTCGCGTAATAATCTCAAGATTAGTGATAAGCTCTCCGGTTCTATCGATTTCTCGGTACGTTATGCCACGAAAAATGACCCGACTTCCGGTAGTCCGATTCGTGCAGCTTATATGTATCCTTCCATTTATTTGGGACTTTATCCGGATGGCCGTGTTGGTCCTGGTAAAGACGGCAGTCTTAGCAATACGCTTGCCGCCTTATTGGAAGGCGGAGAGAAGAAGACCGTATCCAACACAATGACCGGTAAATTCTCTTTGAGCTATAAGCCCATAAAAGATTTGACCCTTACTGCCAATCTGACTCCTACCGTCGGAACTGTTTCGATCAAGGAGATGAAGAAAGCCATACCTGTTTACGATGCATACGAAACCGATGTTATGCTGGGATATGTTTCAGGATATACTTCCAATTCGCTAAGTGAAGAACGCCGTAACATCAAATCATTGGAGAAACAATTCATCGCTACATACGACAAGACCTTCAGCAAGGTACATAACTTCAATGCCATGGTCGGTTATGAAGATTATAGTTATACGTATGAAACGATGTCGGGATCGACCAACGATATGTCTTTGTCTTCTTTCCCTTATCTTGATTTGGCGAACAAGAATGCTCTTGCCGTAGCGGCAATTCTTATCAGAATGCATACCGTTCATTTTTTGGCCGTGTCATGTATAATTACGACAGCCGTTACTACCTCCAGCTCAATGCTCGTGAAGACGGATCTTCACGTTTTCACAAGGATCACCGTTGGGGATTCTTCCCGTCCGCATCGGTGGGTTGGGTCATCTCTAATGAGAAATTCATGCAAAACATAACCCCGATAAACTATCTGAAGTTCCGTGCCTCTATCGGTACTCTCGGTAACGAGCGGATTGGAAATTATCCTTATCAGACATACATTTCGTTCAATAATGCCATTATGTATGACAGTGCAGGTTCTACGCCCCAATCATCGATGTCTGCCGCGCAACAGGATTATGCGTATGAGAATATCCATTGGGAGAAAACACAGAGCTGGGATATAGGTGTGGATGCCGCTTTCTTTAACAATCGTCTAGACTTTAGCGCAGACTATTATTATAAGAAGACAACAGATATGCTCTTGTCGGTGGCAATCCCGTCGTTTACAGGTTATTCGGCACCTGACAGGAACGTAGGTAAAATGCATACCCGCGGTTGGGAAGTGAAACTCGGCTGGTCTGACCGTATCGGAGATGTAAGTTATGCGGTAAGTTTTAATATCTCTGATTACAAGTCTATAATAGATAATCTTAATGGCAAGCAGCAGTTTAACAGCGATGGTACCATTATTACCGAAGGCGCAGAATATAACTCCTGGTACGGATATAAGACTGCAGGTTTATTCCAGACCGCAGAGGAAGTCAGTGAAAGCGCTTTGCTTTCGGCTTCTACCAAACCGGGTGATGTGAAATATGTAGATGTCAGCGGTCCGGACGGCACTCCTGACGGAATTATCAATGAGACATACGACCGCGTAGTGCTTGGCAGCTCATTGCCCCACTATCTATATGGAGGTTCTATTAGTTTGGGCTGGAAAGGTCTCTCTTTCTCCTTACTCTTCAATGGTGTCGGGAAACAACTTTCACGCCTCACCGAAGTATGATTCGTCCCATGCAGGACAATGGCTTCCGGCTCCGTCAGTCCTTCTGAACGACAATGGCAGCCGTAATTATTGGAGTGTGTACAACACTGCAGAGCAGAACGCGGCAGCCAGCTATCCCCGTTTGAGCCATCAGGGCGGTGAATACAACAACTATAAAATGTCGGATTACTGGCTCAAGAGTAGTGCCTATATGCGTATAAAGAATATCAACGTTGGCTATACAGTTCCTAAAAAATCATCTCTAAAGTCGGAATCAAGGACTTCGGGTGTACGTCAATATCGATGATCCATACTGCTTTGATAGTTATCTTTCGGGATGGGACCCTGAAGCAGGCGCTTCTACCTATATCACACGCACTTATACATTTGGAGTGGATATCAAATTCTAATGGAGTATGAAAAAATTACATAATATGAAAAAAATACATGTATTGATTTGCATGATAGCTCTTCTATCTGTAACTTCTTGTGTGAACCTCGATCTGAATCCTCCTTCAGCCGCATCCAGTGAAAACTGGTTCTCGTCACCGGAGGAAGTTCGAATCTCGTTGAACGATTTTTATCGCAGTACTTTCTTTGTTATAGAAGAAGGTTGGACGCTGGACCGTAATACGGATGACTGGGCGCAACGAACCAACATTTATACCATTGCGGCAGGTTCACTGAATGCGTCTTCTACAAGTAATCCTAACATCAAGACTGTTTGGAGTTACACGTATAAGAACATTAGTCGTGCCAACCGGATTTTGGAGGCACTCGACAAACTTGAAGGCAAATATTCCACCACTGAACTGAATACGCTTCGTGCCGAAGCCCGTTTTTTCAGGGCATTTGCTTATTCACGTTTGATTACTCTTTGGGGAGATGTTCCTTTCTACGTGACTTCGATTACTCCGGAGGAAGCATTTGAGATGGGGCGTACCGACAAAGCTGTCGTTCTGAAACAAATTTATGACGATTATGACTATGCCGCAGAAAATTTGCCGGTCGCAAATAATAATAGCGGCGCCACCCGTGTGGACAAAGGAACGGCTTATGCTTACAAGGCTCGTACCGCTCTCTATCAACACGACTATGGGACTGCTGCAAAGGCTGCGCAAGACTGTATGGATCTGGAAGTATATGACTTGGCCCCTGATTATGGAGAACTTTTCCGCGACAAGACAAGAGGAAGCAAAGAAGTTATCTTCTCTGTTGCTCACTCAAGCGACCTTGAGTTGGATGAAAACGGTAAACCTACTACACAGGCTATCGGTTCCTTTATTGCTCGTTCGGCAGGCGGTACACATAACGCACAACCTTCGTGGGAACTTCTTGCTGTCTACGAAATGACGAATGGCAAGACGATTGATGAACCGGGCAGCGGTTTTGATCCTCACGATCCATTTGCCAACCGCGATCCCCGTTGCCTGGAAACATTTGCAGCTCCCGGCAGCCGTATCTATGGTATTGAGTGGAATCCTGCGCCAAACGCACTCGAAATAATGGACTATACGCAAAATCGTATGATTACAAATAAAGATTCCAAAGGCGGTTCGGATGCTTCCAACTGTGCTTACAATGGTTGTTGCCTGCGCAAAGGCGCGCAAGAATCATGGCGTACTACTTTGTATAACGACAACCCCGTTATTCTTATGCGTTATGCCGATGTTTTGTTGATGTATGCCGAAGCTAAGATTGAACTGGGGGAGATTGACGCTACTGTCCTTGCTTGCATCAACGATGTCCGTGCCCGTGCTTATGGCACCACCCGTACACAAACCAACGACTATCCGTCCATCACGACAACCGATCAGACGGCATTGCGCAAAGTGCTTCGCCGTGAGCGTCGTGTGGAGTTTGCATGGGAAAATCTGCGCTATTTCGATTTGCTTCGTTGGCATCAGTTTGAAAATGCTTTCGGACACAATATGTACGGATTTACCCGTACAGCCAACAGGGCAAAGGAATACTTTGCGGCAGGCAACTGGTTTTGGCCGGAGACTCCGACATTTGACAAAGACGGATTTCCTTCTTTTGAAGCGATGGCCGACGGAACCTATATCGTCCAGCATGGTGAACGTAAGTATGATGAGAAGATTTATTTATGGCCATTGCCAAGTGATGATGTATTGATAATGAATGGAAAACTTGTTCAAAATCCAGGGTACTAACTTTATTAAATAAATGATATTATGAGCATTGGAGAGATTTTATTGCGCAGTCGCTATCAACCATTGAAAAGGGTGTTGAGCTATGATGTATTCAACACCGGCTTTAACGGCTGGATGACATTAATGCCTAACTTTACGGAATATCCCGATTTTGATGTTCCCAAGACATTGGTCAATAAAGACCAGTGGCCACCGGTCATGCTTAGTTCCGCTACTTTCAGGTATCCGGGCACTCACGGGGCAATGTCCGGCACTTACTCTCTTAAACTTTCGACAAGACCTGTTGCCGCTCCTTATACGGAGATTCCGGCGGAAGGTTGTCTGGGACATGCCATTAAGCGGCTTTCGTTCTCTCGTCCGGGCTGCAAATATTTGCAGATAGAATGTTGGTTTACATACACGGCGGAGCAGGATGTGGTGGATGGCGGTGACCGTCCGCAACCGGGTTTGCATGAGAGTTCCATCCGCGATTTTGGTATGGGATTCGATGTACAGGAGGGTGGAAAACGTTACCATGTAGGAATTCGCTATCTCAATGCAGTAGATGGCAAATTAATGCAGAAGTGGCAGTATGAACATTCCAATGAAGACATAACCGACCGCGATTGGGCTTATGGACTTGACGGAGACTGGTGTAAGAGGGGAGTCGATCCCTGGTGGTTCGGCCGCCGTTATCCTAATGGCGACCACGATGGATTTAAGGATTTGAAAGATGGTCATCAGAAACTCATTTACAATGAGACCGACTGTAAACTCAATTGGCAATACATGCGTCTGAAACTTGACACAGAGCTTCGTGAATATGTAGAGTTCCAATGTCAGGACAAAATTTGGGATATGCGTGGCATTGCAGCTGATACCGTTGACGGATATGGACGCATCGACAATCTTATCAATCCTCTTTTCTGGGTGGGTACTGATACCAATCGTCGTGTATTCTTTTATATAGATTCTGTTGTTGTTTCACAAGAATAAAAGGAGGAATGTAATATATGAAAATGTTTAATGATTCCCATCTTGAGGTAAAGAAGTTCTTTAAAGGCACTTTCTTCACTCATCCTTACGAGGCTGGTTGGGCAGATGAGGCTATATTCTTTGTTATGGTTGAGAAAATAGAAGGAGATCCCGTATTTGAAGGTCGTGTACAACTATCGCAAGACGGTATACATTGGGCTGACGACGGTAGTGAGCCTACAATCTTCAAAGGACTTGGCCAACATATTATAAAGGTAAATTCAAATTTTGGTAATTATATTCGTCTTGCCGTCAGCATTGAAGGCGGAGAGATGTTTTTAAATCTTCATATAGCATGCAAAGGTTAATATTTATATTTAGTCTGTTCATCCTTGCGATTGTAGGATGCAGCTCCAATGAGTCTCACTCATTTTTGATTCGTCCGGATGGAGGTGGGGAAGATGCTGCCACTGAAATAGAGGTAGGTAAAACGATTCCTGCCTGGCAGGAGGGTGTGATGGATATTCATTTCATCAATACGACTACCGGTGAAAGCATGTTTGTAATATTCCCGGATGGTACGCAAATGCTTATCGATGCCGCAAGTTCGAGTGTTACGACCAACTCTAATAGTAATACGACCAACACCGGGATCCGTAGTCGTTGGGATCCGACTCTGACTTCTACCCGTGGTTCACAGATTATAACTGATTACATTCGTAAGTGTATGGTATGGACAGGTAACAGTACGATTGATTATGCCGTACTTACCCACTTCCATAATGACCACTTCGGCGGTTATACTTCTTCCTTGCCGAAATCTTCCAACTCCGACACTTATTCGTTAATAGGTTTTGCCGAGATTTTCGACAATTTCAAGATTGGTACGCTTCTCGATCGTGGCTATCCCGATTATAACTATCCGTTTAATATGGCGACAATGGCAGACAATGCTCCAAGTTGTAATAACTATATCAATGCAGTGAAATGGCATGTCGCCAATCAAAAGTTCGATGCTGCGATATTCAAAGCAGGGGCGAATAATCAGATCGTTCAGAAGTATAATCCTGCAAAGTACCCTACTGCAAAGGTGCAAAATGTGGCAGTGAATGGAGAGATCTGGACAGGTTCGGGCACTACCACAAAGAAGACATTCCCTGAACTCTCGGAGATTTCATACGAAAACAGTAAGAACATTACCTCCAGTGACAATTGTCCGCCGGAGAATATAACCAGTTGTGTGATGAAAGTTTCGTATGGCAACTTTGACTTCTTTGCCGGTGGTGACCTTCAGTATAACGGACGTTCGAGTCATGCGTGGAAAGATGCCGAACTGCCCTGTGCAAAAGCAGTAGGTCAGGTGGAATTATTGAAAGCTAACCATCACGGTGTAACCAACACCAATCAGGTGGATGCTCTGAAAGCACTTAATCCACAAACGATTGTTGTCAATTCGTGGGTAGATTGTCATCCTCGTACCGATATACTGAATTCGATGGAGACAACACTCCCTGCGTGTGACATGTTTATCACTAACTTCTGGCAAGGCGATCGCCCCAGCGGAGTAGACGACCGGGTTACGGCGGAAGAGGCTGCGAGAGTAAAGGGATATGATGGACATATTGTAGTTCGTGTGACCGACGGGGGAAACAAATACAGAGTTGTGACAATCACAGATTCTGACGGGGCAATGACTGTTAAGACTATTTCCGGTCCATATACAAGCAGATAATGAATACAAAATATTATGATGTAATAGTAGCAGGTGCAGGTCCTGCCGGGATATGTGCGGCTGTAGCCGCCGCCCGGCAAGGAGCACGTGTTGCTCTTATCGAAAGATATGGAGTCATCGGAGGTAACCTGACCGCCGGGTATGTCGGCCCTATTCTCGGTAGTGTAAGCAAGAACACGATGCGCGATGAGGTTTGTGCTATTCTTAGGCGTCGAAGACAATGATGGATTGGCGAACATGGAAATGCTCACGATTTCGAAGAGGCAAAACTTACATTGGCAGAATTTGTCGCCAGGGAAAAGAACGTCGATGTCTTTTTGCAATGTTGTGTGTCGGATGTTATTCGTGACGGAAAGGTGGTAAAAGGCATTAAGTGTGCAAGTAACGAGGGGACGCTCTGTTTTGAAGCCGCGGTTACGATTGACTGTACCGGTGATGCATAGTATCTTTTCTTGCCGGTGCAAAAATAGAAAAAGGACGTGCTGACGGACTCATGCAGCCTGTAACCCTTGAATACACCATTGACGGCGTAGATGAATCGAAAGGAATTATCTGTATTGGAGATGTAGACAATGTCCAATTGAATGGCGAGTGTTTTCTTGATTGGTGTAAAAAGAAAGCCGATGAGGCAAACTTCCCCGGATGCTTGCTGCCGTGCGTTTGCATCCGTCGGTCAGCCCGGGTTGCCGTCAGGTAAATACGACACAAGTCAATAGGGTGGATATAACTTCGGTAAGCTCTATTTTCGCCGCCGATCTTGAACTTAGGCAACAGATACGCCTCCTGACTCAATTCTTGAAAGAAAATTTGCCGGGTTACGAAAACTGTAGAGTGATCGGAAGTGGTACAACAACCGGAGTGCGCGAAAGCCGCAGGGTGATGGGCGACTATGTGATCGATGCCGATGAGATGGCGGAAGGCTGCCGTTTTGCCGATGTGGTGGTACATAAAGCATTGTTCATTGTCGATATACATAATCCTGACGGAGCCGGACAGGCGGAACCAACCATCCAATATTGCAAACCATACGATTTGCCGTATCGTTGTTTTCTCCCGTTGGGCTTGGAAGGGCTTTTGGTGGCGGGACGGTGCATATCGGGTACTCACAGAGCTCACGCTTCCTATCGTGTCATGAGTATTTGCATGGCGATGGGAGAGGCAGTTGGTATTGCCGCTGCCATGAGTGCGTCGCAGCATTGTACTCCGCGGGCTCTCGATGTGGGAGAGTTGCAGAAACGGCTTGAGTCGTTAGGCGTAGAGCTGTTCGATTAACGTAGAACATAATCATACTTTAAATTTATAGAGCATACTTATGAAAAGATATATTTGTCTGTCGTGTGCTTACTGATCTCTATTCCCCTTATCGCCCAGTTGTATGTAGAGCCGGAGAAAGAGGTAGAGTGCTCTGTCTTCCTGGCAAAGGAAGGACGGGGGCGGGCACAGCAAGGACTTGAAATATGGGATGATTACATATTCTCGTGCGAGGATGGAGGGCACGTGAATATCTATGATTTCAAAAGTGCCGATCCGAAACCTGTGGCAGGCTTTGAGTTGGCGTCCTCCCATCCGGACAACCATGTAAATAATGTATGCTTTGGCGTCGAGACAAAACGCGGAGCATCGTTTCCTCTCTTGTATATCACAAACGGGAAGGTAGGAAGCGAGTTGGAATGGTTGTGTTTTGTGGAGAGCATCACCCGTCGTGGAAAACGTTTTAGCAGCGAAATCGTACAGACAATTGAACTCGATGGCTCGAAGTGGGCGGAGAAAGGGTATGTCCCCATCTTTGGTGCGCCAAGCTGGCTGGTCGATCGGGAACGGGGATTTATATGGATATTCTCGGCGCGTAAACGTACTGTGGCGAAGGTGACAAAGCATGCATGGGAAAACCAGTATGTCGCCACCAAATTCCGCATACCGTCGTTGAGTGAGGGCGCAAAGGTGCGCCTCGACGAAAATGACATTCTCGATCAGGTGGTGTTCCCCTATGAGGTATGGTTCACACAAGCGGGCTGTATGCATGATGGTAAAATCTATTTCTGCTTCGGAGTTGGGAAACAGGATGACAGCCGTCCTTCCTGCATCCGGGTGTACGATACGGATAGGCGGACGATTACTGCCCGATACAATGTGCAGGAACAGGTTATTTACGAACCGGAAGATATTGTGGTTAAAGACGGGGTTATGTATGTCAATACCAATACGAATGCGAAAAAGAACGTCTGATCTTCCTTGCATATTCAAACTCTCTCTTCCGAAAGAAAAGCCGGTGGCCGAAAATCCTCTCGACGAGATACGCAGGGATCCGGAACGTGCAGGCGGCGTGTATTATGTGACCGATCTTTCACATCCGGTTACGCCGGCGCCCAAAGGATATACGCCTTTCTATATAAACGGCTATTTTCGTCACGGAGCGCGTCAGATAGACGATGAGGTGACTTATCCTGCCATATACGGCGTATTGGAGAAAGCTCATGCCACAAACAACCTTACCGATTTTGGAAAAGCCTGTACGAACGTCTTGAACCGTTCAAGAAGAATGTGTTTTACAAAGAAGGCGATCTGACACAAATCGGTTATCGTCAGACAAGGGAGATAGGCCGGAGGATGGTACAAAACTATCCGGAAGTATTTGAAGGCCATCCCTATTTGAAGACTAACGCAACGAATGTGCTTCGGGTGGCGGCCACCATGCAATCTGTAAATTCGGGCATTTTGTCACTGCGCCCCGGGCTTGAATGGGCGGAGATAGACAACTCCCGTTCGTTCCTTACCACACTGAATCCATACGGTAACGTATGTCCCGGCAGGAGTCCGCTTGATAAGTATATACTCGGTAAGGAAAACAGTTGGTATAAAAAATATCGTTCATATATAGATGAAAAGTTGGATGTGGATGCTTTTTTTACAAGACTGTTTATAGATGTTACACAAGTAGAAAGTGAATATGACAAGTACGACCTGATTCATCGCTTCTGGTTAATGGCATCGCTGATGCAATGCCTCGACCGCCAAGTGCTATATGGGATATCTTTACAGAAGAGGAAATATTGGCTTGGGCGGAAATCGAGAACTATAAGTATTTTGCGCAGAAAGGTCCTGAACCGGTATCTCACGGGCGTAGTTGGGGACTTGCGTCCCGCACGTTACGCCATTTGTTAGACGAATCTGCCGAAGATCTGGTTCGCAAGCGTCATGGCATCAATCTCAACTTCGGACACGATGGCGTTCTGATGGCCATCTTGACAAATCTGCAAGCCGGAACGTGGGCGCGGGAGGCTGGTAATTCCAAAGAAGCGTTGCGGAGTTGGAAGTACTGGGATATTCCGATGGGTGCGAACCTTCAGATGATCTTTTACCAATCAGAAGGCAATCCGGACGTTTTAGTTAAGTTTATGCTGAATGAAAAAGACCTCCGGTTGCCGTTGGAAGCGGTTGAAGCATCTTATTACAAATGGAATGAGGTTTATAAATTCTATATAGAACATTGCGACAAGGTGGAAAAATCACTTGCCGAAACATTGAAATTATCGTATGAAGACTTTTAATTATAATCGTGCTGAAATAAAGGCCGGAATAGTACATTTCGGCGTTGGAAACTTCCATCGTGCACATCTCGAAGCTTACACAAATCTATTACTTGAAGATCCGTCACAAAGATGCTGGGGGGTATTTGGAGCCATGATTATGCCTACGGACGGGGTCTTGTTCAACGCCCTCAAGAAAGACGACGGCATATATCAGTTGACGACATGCAGCCCTTCCGGCGAACAGGATAGTATGCTGATTGGTTCGCTTATAGAACTGGCCTGGGGGAAATAGACAGTGAGCTATCATCGCTAAACTAGCATCGGAGGAGATAAAAATCATCTCTCTCACCATTACCGAAGGGGGATATAAGGTTGATTTTAACCAATCGCGCAGTGTGTTTTGGTATGTAGCCGAAGGACTTAAACGCCGGATGGAGAAAGATTTGCCGATTACGATTCTTTCGTGTGACAACATGCAGATGAACGGCAATGTCGCTAGATGTGCGTTTATGTCATACTTCGAAGCGAAATATCCCGAGGTGGCAGCGTGGGCGAAAAAGAAAGTGACGTTCCCGAATTCGATGGTAGATCGAATCACTCCCGTAACAAAACCGGGTAAGGTTACAGATGTGTGTTGTGAAGACTTTATACAATGGGTGATTGAAGATAATTCATTGCAGGCCGTCCTGCATGGGAGAAGGTGGGAGTTACATTCACCCATGATGTGACCCCGTATGAAATCATGAAATTAAGTCTTCTCAATGCTTCACATACTCTTCTTTCTTATCCTGCCTATATGGAAGGATTCAGGAAGGTCGATGCTGTAATGGCAGACGAGAGGTATCGTGCAATGATAAAGCTGTTTATGAACAGGGACGTTACTCCTTATGTTCCGGTTCCCGAAGGCGTTGACCTTGAAGCGTATAAAGACCAGCTTATCGAACGATTTTCAAACAAGGCGATCAGCGATCAGGTATCACGGCTTTGCGGCGATGGCATTGCTAAGTTTGCGGTTTATGTGGTACCCATACTCAAACAGATGTTGCAGGATGGGAAGGATATTTCGATAGAGGCTTTCCTGATAGCTGTTTATTGCAAATACCTGATAGGTGCGCGCACCGAGTCCGGTGAAAATATAGCTATCTCCGAACCTCACATCACCCCAGCGGACAGGAAGTTGATTTCCGGAGGATCGCCGGCCGAGTTCTTGAAAATATCACCTTTTGTGTCATTGGGACTGGACAAATATCCTGTGTTTATGGAAAAGTATGAGCAGTTTTATGCTATGCAGGTAGCGGAAGGGTTGAAGGTCTTATTACAGTAAACAACTAAAAAATACAAGGCAATGAAGAAGTTTTTCATAACGGTTGTTCTGTCGCTTTCGTGCGTATTGTCGGTTTCGGCACAAAACAGACGGAGGCGTCAACGCTTAACCTGATAGGTAAGCCGTTTGAATCGACTCCCAATCCGTATCATAGAGTCGATACATTGGTTTATAAAGGTTTTAACAGGACGGAGAATCGACAACTCCGTTGCTCTGCCGGTATGGCTGTGTTGTTTAAAACGAACACGCGTAATATACAGATTACGACAAAGTGGGGATATGTATATTCGAGCCATTCAACCATGCCGATCTCTTATAAAGGATATGATCTTTATATCAAAAATGCAGACGGTCAATGGCAGTATGCGGCAAGCGGTTCATTGAAAGCGTATAAGGGCGAGAAAACCGAGACATTCACGCTCATTGAGAATATGGATGGTACAATGCACGAATGTATGATGTATATGCCGATGTATTCGGAGGTCATTTCTTGTAAGATAGGGATAGATGACGATGCTGTTATCGAACCGTTGAAGTCCGATTTTCGTCACAGGATAGCGGTATATGGCTCTTCGTTTACGCAGGGAGTGAGCACGGATCGATCCGGTATGAGTTATCCCATGCAATTTATGCGTAATACAGGTCTTCAAGTCGTGTCGCTCGCAACAAGCGGACGTTGCCTGATGCAACCTTACATGCTCGACGTTCTTGCGGAAGTCAAGGCTGATGCCTTTATATTCGATACTTTTTCAAATCCTGACGCAGAACTGATAAGAGAGCGCCTGATGCCGTTTATCGATCGGCTTATAGCGGCACATCCGGCTATTCCGTTGATATTTCAGCGTACTATCTATCGTGAACGACGTTCATTCGATACAGTTCTTGATGCGAAAGAACGGGCTAAGGCGGCAACCGTAGAGGAGTTGTTTGCGAAAATCCTCACGAACCCGAAATATAAAGACGTTTATCTGATTACGCCTGATGCTTCCGATGCGCATGAGACATCGGTCGACGGAACTCATCCAAGTAGTTATGGATATGCACTTTGGGCGAAGTCAATAGAGACTCCGGTAATAGAAATTTTAAGTAAATATGGTATAAAATGAGACAAGCGGTATTAGTAGAACCAAAACATATTGAATTTCGTGAAGTTGAGGCGCCTAAGGCGTCGGACCTGAAAGAACATCAGGTGCTTCTGAATATTAAGAGAATTGGTATTTGTGGAAGTGAGATACATTCTTATCACGGATGTCATCCGGCAACTTTCTATCCGGTAGTTCAGGGGCATGAATATTCGGCAGTGGTAGTCGCTACGGGGCGGCGGTTACGATCTGCAAGGTGGGTGACGTTGTCACCGCACGTCCGCAACTTGCGTGTGGGAAGTGCAAGCCTTGTCAGCGGGGAGAGTATAATATTTGTGAGGAGCTAAGAGTGCAAGCTTTTCAGGCAAATGGAGCTGCGCAAGACTTTTTTGTGGTTGATGATGACAGGATTGCGGTGTTGCCTGAAGGTATGTCACTTGATTATGGGGCTATGATAGAACCGGTGGCAGTGGCTGCGCATGCAACCATGCGTGGCGGGGATTTGAAAGGTAAGAATGTGGTTGTATCGGGTGCCGGAACGATCGGTAACCTCGTGGCGCAGTTCGCTAAGGCAAGAGGAGCCAAACGGGTCCTTATTACCGATGTAAGTGATTTCAGACTTGAAATCGCTCGTAAATGTGGTATAATAGATACGCTCAATGTAGCTAAGATGCCGCTGAAAGAAGGAGCGAAGAGGCTTTTCGGGGATGAAGATTTTCAAGCTGCGTTTGAGGTTGCCGGAGTTGAGTCGAGTATTCGTTCGCTTATGGAGTGTATCGAAAAAGGGAGTACCATCGTTGTAGTGGCGGTATTTGGCAAGGATCCGTCGCTTGATATGTTCTATTTGGGAGAGCACGAACTGAAGGTGAACGGAACGATGATGTATCGCCATGAAGATTATCTTACGGCTATCGATCAGGTAAGTTCGGGAGCTATCCGTCTCGAACCGCTTATTTCGAATCATTTTCTGTTCGAGCAGTATGACGAGGCATATAAATTTATAGACGAGAATGGTGCAACATCCATGAAAATAATTATTAAACTATAAAACCATGAAAATAATAGGTATAGGAGAAGTTGTTTGGGATTGCTTCCCGGAAGGTAAGAGACTCGGTGGAGCACCTATCAATTTCTGCTTTTTTGCGAAGGAATTGGGAGCAGAATCATATCCCGTTACGGCAATAGGTGACGACGAACTCGGTGATGAAACGTTTACAGTGCTTAAAGAGACCGGACTTGATTTAGGATATATTTCCCGTAATATTTTGCCGACAGGTAAAGTGCTTGTGTCGTTGAATGAGGCCGGTGTACCGCAATATGACATTGTTGAGAATGTTGCTTGGGATGCTATCGAGTGTAGTCCTGCGACCATGAAACTTGTCGGCGATGCAGATGCTGTTTGTTGGGGCTCTTTGGCACAGCGAAGCGAAAAGTCACGTGCTGCAATCTTGAGGCTCATAGATGCCGTGCCGGATACCTCTTTGAAGGTGTTCGATATTAATATCAGGCAACATTTTTATTCGACAGATTTGATTGTGGAATCCTTGCAAAAGGCAAATGTGCTCAAATTGAATGAAGACGAATTGCCATTATTGATCTCTCTCCTTTCTCTTTCGACTGATTTTGTGGAAGCTATCGCAGACTCATTGCTCGGTTCTCGCTCAAATATGTTATATTCACACAGGGGGCAGTACGTAGTGGCATATACGATATGAGTGGGGAAGTGTCATCCATAAACACACCTAAAGTCGAGGTGGCCGATACTGTAGGTGCAGGCGACTCGTTTACTGCTACTTTTGTTGTGAACATACTTAGAGGGGCGTCGGTCGCTGAATCACACCGCAAAGCGGTAGATGTATCGGCATATACTTGTACACAAAGGGGGGCTATTAATCCGTTGCCGGATAGTAAAAAGTAATCTCTTTTGATTGCATTTTATAGATAACTCCAGTTAAATAGTTATTTTTGCAGAAATAACTGATTTTTACGAAATAAAGGAACCCATGTTGAAAATATTAATAACCTACGCCGTCCAAGGCGAATTTGTAGAGATTAAATGGCCGGATATAGAACCTTACTACGTTCGTACAGGCATTGGTAAAGTGAAATCAGCCTTTCATTTGGCAGAGGCAATCCGTCAGGTACAACCGGACTTGGTGCTCAATATCGGAAGTGCCGGAACAGTCAACCATCAGGTAGGAGATATTTTTGTATGTCGCAAGTTTGTAGACCGTGATATGCAGAAAATGAAAGAGTTCGGATTGGAGTGTGAAATCGATTCATCAGCTTTGCTCGAAGAAAAAGGTTATTGCACGCATTGGACGGAACATGGAATCTGTAATACGGGAGATGGCTTCCTCACCGAGTTGACTCACGTTAGCGGAGATGTTGTAGATATGGAAGCATACGCACAGGCATTTGTTTGCCGTTCAAAAGAAATACCGTTTATTTCCGTGAAATACGTGACTGATATTATTGGTCAGAACTCCGTGAAACATTGGGAAGATAAACTTGCCGATGCACGGCAGGGACTATCACACTATTTCAATGTCTTGAAAGAAAGAATATGATAAGTGACTCCTGCGGCTATCAATCCCAGGAGAATCTTTACCCATATAAAAGGTATTAGGAAGAAAATGCAATAAAGCATCGTTCCCCACATTAATACGAGAGAAATTATTTTGGCACGGAGAGGAATCGCCTTGTTTTCGCGGAAATTGCGGATATAAGGACCGAAGTGCCGATGATTGAGCAGCCAGTTATATAATCGGGGTGACCCTTTGAAATAAAGGCGGCGGTGAGCAATAGAAAAGGGGTAGTGGGCAGTAACGGCAGAAAGATGCCGAGAATACCGAGCGCAAGGGAAATACTACCTAAACAATATATAGAGTTTCATGCGGCAAGATAGTGCAAAAAAAGGGAAAAAATAACACTCTTTGCTGGATGAAACTTCTATTTTATTATTACCTTTGCCGTTGCATCGAGGTGACATTAGATGCGTGTAACTATTAAAATACATACACTCATGTTTACAGTAATCAAACGCATGGAGATCTCGGCTTCTCATAAGCTGGTACTCCCGTATCGCAGTAAATGCGCCAGTTTACACGGTCACAACTGGATTATCACCGTCTATTGCCGTTCCGCACGGCTCAACTCCGAAGGAATGGTGGTAGATTTCACCCGCATCAAAGAAGTGGTCACGGAGAAACTCGACCATCAAAATCTGAATGAAGTACTTCCATTTAATCCCACAGCGGAGAATATCGCCCGGTGGGTATGCAAACAGATTCCTCAATGCTATAAAGTAGAAGTGCAGGAATCGGAAGGAAACATTGTCATCTACGAGAAAGATCCCGTCGGCGCAGAAGGACAAGAATAGCAAACCAAACAAATTTTGATGATGAGAAAGATTAATGAAATCTTTTACAGCTTGCAAGGCGAAGGCTACCATACCGGAACTCCGGCCATATTCGTCCGTTTTTCCGGCTGCAACTTGAAATGTGACTTTTGCGACACACAACACGAAGAAGGAAAAATGATGACCGACGATGAAATAATCGCCGAAGTGAAAAAATATCCTGCCGTCACCGTTGTCCTTACGGGCGGCGAACCTTCCTTATGGATAGACGATGAATTGATTGACCGTTTGCACCAAGCAGGCAAATATGTGACTATCGAAACCAACGGTACACGCCCCCTGCCGGCAGCTATCGACTGGGTGACCTGCTCCCCCAAACAAGGGGCGAAACTTGCTATCGACCGGATGGATGAAGTGAAAGTGGTCTATGAAGGACAAGATATAAGTATTTTGAACTACTTCCGGCCGAACATTTTTTCCTCCAGCCTTGTTCTTGTAATAACACTGCTTCAACAGTGGACTGTGTAATGCGACATCCCAAATGGAGACTCAGCCTGCAAACACACAAATTAATCGACATCCGTTGAACAAAATAGACGGGTGATGCGGAAGAAGCTTAAATTATTACAAAATATAGTATGAAAGTAGGTTTGTTTATTCCTTGTTATATCAATGCTATTTACCCCAATGTGGGAGTGGCATCGTATAGACTATTGAAAAGTTTGGGAGTAGACGTCGATTATCCGTTGGATCAGACTTGTTGCGGACAACCGATGGCAAATGCCGGTTTTGAAGATGAATCGATGAAATTGGCACTCCGTTTTGACGATCTGTTTCGGGAATACGATTACATCGTCGGTCCTTCCGCCAGTTGTGTGGCATTTGTGAAAGAGAATCATCCGGGCATCTTGGAGAAAGAAGGACATGTTTGTCAGAGTGCGGGAAAGATTTATGATATTTGTGAGTTCATTCACGATGTCTTGAAACCTTCCAAAATTCCTGCACGCTTTCCTCATAAAGTCAGTATTCACAATAGCTGTCATGGGGTTCGCGAACTGTTGATTTCCGTTCCTACCGAACTGAACATCCCTTATTATAATAAATTGCGTGACCTGCTCAATCTGGTAGAAGGCATCGAAGTATTCGAGCCCAGCCATATTGACGAGTGTTGCGGCTTTGGCGGAATGTTTGCGGTGGAAGAGCAGGCAGTCTCCGTCTGCATGGGGCGTGATAAGGTAAAAGATCACATCGCTACCGGAGCCGAGTATATTGTCGGAGCGGACAGTTCTTGCCTGATGCACATGCAAGGTGTCATCAAACGGGAGCATCTGCCTATTCAGATTATCCATATTGTAGAAATTCTAGCGTCGCAATCATGAGTACAAAACATTCAAAGGCTGCCGAAAAGTTCTTGCAGGACAGCAAGATGGCAGCATGGCATAACGAAACCCTTTGGATGGTCCGTGCCAAAAGGGACAAGATGAGCAAGGAAGTTCCCGAATGGGAAGAGTTGCGCAATAAGGCTTGCGAGTTGAAACTATACTCCAACAGCCACCTCGAAGAACTTCTGCTGGAGTTTGAGAAGAATGCTACCGCCAACGGCGCCATCGTACATTGGGCAAAAGATGCCGATGAATACTGCGCCATCGTCTACGAAATACTGAATGAGCATAATGTCCACCATTTCATCAAGAGCAAATCTATGCTCGCCGAAGAGTGTGGATTGAATCCTTTCCTGATGGAGCGTGGCATCGATGTCGTAGAGTCCGATTTGGGCGAACGCATCCTGCAATTGATGCATCTCGAACCAAGCCACATCGTACTGCCCGCCATCCACATCAAACGGGAACAGGTAGGCGAACTATTCGAAAAGGAGATGGGCACGGAAAAGGGAAACTTTGACCCTACCTACCTGACTCATGCCGCACGTAAGAACCTGCGTCATCTCTTCCTCAATGCCGAAGCCGCCATGACAGGCGCCAACTTTGCCGTTGCTTCAACCGGTGACATTGTGGTCTGTACCAATGAAGGAAATGCCGATATGGGTACTTCCTACCCGAAACTGAACATTGCCGCTTTCGGTATGGAAAAGATCGTCCCGGATCTGGACGCATTGGGTGTGTTCACCCGATTACTCGCCCGTTCGGCCACCGGACAACCGGTGACAACATATACCTCTCATTACCGCCGTCCCCGCGAAGGCGGTGAATATCATATTATCATCGTAGACAACGGCCGGAGTGCCTTACTGTCCAAGCCCGATCATATCAAGACACTGAACTGTATTCGTTGCGGTGCGTGCATGAATACCTGCCGGTGTACCGCCGGAGTGGAGGCTACTCTTATACGTACTTCATCCCCGGACCTATTGGCATCAACTTGGGTATGGCTCACGCTCCGGAGAAGTATTATGATAATCTTTCAGCCTGTTCTCTGTGTATGTCCTGTTCCGATGTCTGTCCGGTGAAAGTAGATTTGGCCGAACAGATTTACAAATGGCGTCAGGATTTGGACGGACTGGGGAAAGCCAATACGGGAAAGAAGATCATGTCCGGCGGTATGAAGTTCCTGATGGAGCGTCCGGCATTGTTCAACGCAGCCTTGTGGGCAGCCCCGGTGGTAAATGGCCTGCCTCGTTTCATGAAATACAACGATCTCGACGATTGGGGAAAGGGGCGTGAACTGCCGGAATTTGCCAGCGAGTCGTTCAATGAAATGTGGAAGAAAAACAAAGTACAGGGAAAGGAGGAATCCAAATGAGCAGCAGAGAAGATATATTAGCCAGCATCCGCCAGCATACGCAGACGCGTTATGATAAACCGGATATTGCGGATATGAAACGATTGTCATATCCTGATAAGATAGAACAGTTCTGTGCAATCAGCCGTGCAGTGGGTGGTACGGCAGTTGTATTGGGTGAAGGGGAAGATGTGAATACAGTCATAAGACGGACTTACCCGGATGCTATGCGCATTGCTTCCGTATTGCCGGATATTTCCTGCGCTACGTTCAATCCCGATAATTTGGATGATCCGAAAGAATTGGACGGCACAGATGTTGCCGTAGTGAAAGGAGAAATCGGAGTAGCCGAAAACGGAGCCATCTGGATACCGCAGACGGTGAAATATAAAGCGATCTATTTTATCTCGGAGAAGTTGGTTATTCTGCTCGATCGGAATAAAATTGTAGATACCATGTATGACGCCTACCGCGAACTGGACGGACAGGAATATCAGTTCGGAACGTTCATCTCCGGTCCGTCAAAGACTGCTGATATTGAGCAGGCTTTAGTGATGGGAGCGCATGGGGCACGGGACGTGTTAGTGATATTAACCTAATGTTTCCGTGTTGATTATTCTAAAATAAATTTGGTTTCAAAACAATGGAGTTTTATATTTGTTAGTACAAACGAAATGGAGACTCCGTTGACGCTTAAAAACAGAGGCTCTATTGATAAGAAATAGAGCCTTTGTTTCATATAAACAGAGCTTCCGTTTGATGTAAATAGAGGCTCTGTTTGGATAAAGTCCGGTTTCCATCGGATGTAATAGAGTCTTTGGGAGAATATAGTCGAATCTCCTTTGATGTAAATAGGATATCTGTTTCTGTTTGTCCATAGTAGATAAATGAATTTGTAGGATAAGAGTAGTAAAACGTTTAATTATAAATTATATGTATGCCAATAAAGTAAAGAAAATAGCCGCCGTCCATGACCTTTCGGGAATGGGGCGCGTATCTCTGACCGTCGTCATTCCTATTCTTTCATCCATGGGTTTTCAAGTCTGTCCGCTTCCTACGGCTGTGTTATCCAATCATACGCAATATCCCGGTTTCTCCTTCCTCGACCTGACGGACGAAATGCCGAAGATTATTGCCCAATGGAAGAAACTGGAGGTAGAGTTCGACGCTATCTATACCGGATACTTGGGTTCTCCGAGACAAATTCAGATTGTTTCTGATTTTATCAGGGACTTTCGTCGGCCGGACAGCCTGATCGTTGCCGATCCGGTGTTGGGAGATAACGGACGGTTGTATACCAACTTTGATGGAGAGATGATAAAAGAGATGCGCCATTTAATCACGAAAGCAGATGTGATTACCCCCAATCTGACGGAACTGTTTTATTTATTGGATAAACCCTATAAAGCAGATAACACGGATGAAGAGCTGAAAGAATATCTTCGTCTTTTGTCTGATAAAGGTCCGCAAGTGGTTATCATCACCAGTGTTCCTGTACATGATGAGCCTCATAAAACATCTGTCTATGCTTATAACCGTCAGGGAAACCGCTACTGGAAAGTGACCTGCCTTATCTGCCTGCACATTATCCCGGCACGGGCGATACTTTTACAAGTGTCATCACCGGCTCTTTGATGCAGGGAGACAGTCTGCCGATGGCATTGGACCGTGCCACACAGTTTATCCTGCAAGGTATTCGTGCCACTTTCGGGTATGAATATGATAACCGCGAGGGTATTCTATTGGAGAAAGTGCTTCATAATTTGGATATGCCAATACAGATGGCTAGTTACGAACTGATTTAAGATAGGCTTTGTGTTGTTATTACTATGCCAATAGGTTGGCACAACAATGCCACCTTGTTTGCACATTTGTGCCACTGTGTTGGCACAAATGTGCCTTCTTATTGGTATTTATTAAGTTCAGAATCGTACTGTTACTCTTGCCGGGAGTTTTCCACTTGTCCACTTAGGTCCTTCTTTGACAAGCCGGATGGCTTCTTTATCAGCGAATTCACATAATCCATGAATAACAGTGATATTTTGTGGCTTTCCTTCTTCATCAACAAAGAAAGAAAGGACTACCTCCCCTTTAATATCTTTACAGTTATCATCCGTTGGACGAACGAGATTCTCTTTCAGGTATTTTTGATAGCTACGTTTACCGATGACAGGTTGCGGAGTAATCTCTTTCTTTGCCTGTTCCTTAACCGTCACAACATTTCCGGTAGTTGTTGACTTCTTATTTTTCTTAGCGCCGTATCCCACTACCACCACTTCATTGAGTGCCTGTTTGTTTTCGTTCATGGCAATGAGCATCGTCCGGTTGGTATCTATCCGGATTTCTACCGGATTATATCCGATATACTCCGCTGTCAATCGTTTCTTATCATCCTTTTTGACTAACGAAAATTCTCCATTCATATTTGTGATGGTTCCGATATTCGTTCCTTTATATGTCACACTGGCTCCGATAAGCGGTTCTCCTTTTTCGTCGGTCACCCTCCCTTTAATCATGTTCTTTTGAGGAAGGATAGTCGCTACCTTAGCCAACTTCATTTTCTTATCAGATTCAGATTCGAAAGTATCCATCGTTGCTATTACTTCTTGCAATGCGGCAGTCTCTTCCGACACTTCCTCCATCACCGGCATAGTTGCCACAGGCGGCGTACCTTGTTGTGGTTGGGAAGTCGCTTGGATTTTGGCAATCATATCTTTCTTATTCGCTTGTCTCGCAGTAATTTCGGAAACAGGAGTGGAATCTTCGGAAGCAGGAGTGGAATCCGTTTTTACCTTTGCGGTAGCCAATGCGATTTCCTTTTGTGGAGTTGCCGGAACTGTTGGAGTTGCAGGAATGGCCGGAGTGGGCGGAACTGCGGGTTCAGCCAACTTGGAGGAAACACTCTCTTTGGCAATGAACACTTCGTCCGTCATACTCTTTTTCAGGAACAGGAAATAACTGCTGATACCGAATCCGATAGCCAGACAGGCAGCGATGCTCCAGGTGATAGCACGGGTGTTCTTTTTCTTTGCCGAATGAGCTGAAACCTGCATCCGCAGTTTCTCGATCCGTTGTTCGTGATTTCCCTCCACTTGGCTGTAACCATCCATAGCATCGGCCAGGAAAGGGTCCTGCATCGACTCTCGTTCCAGTCGGTGTGCCTCTTTTCCTTTGCGGAGTCCTCGTATGTAGTCCAATAGTTTCATAGGGCTTGTTTCTTGATACAAATTTTTAAATTTCGCTTTCCGTTCTGGATATAGCTTTTCACATTGTTCAGAGTAAATCCGGTCTGTTCCACAATGTCGGCATACGACATCTCTTCCAGAAAGAAACGCGTAATACTGGTCCGTTGTTCTTCGGGCAACTTTTCGAGACAGTGATGTAATGCCTTCAGTTGTTCCTCCGAACTTTCCTCTTCACTTAATAGATGCAGAAATTCGTCAGATTCCATAATATTAACCGTATAATCTAACGGAATTTCTTTATTTTCCTTCCGTAAAAGTTGCAGGCAATGATTCTTCGCCACCCGGTAGAGCCATGGCTTGAAAACTTTTATCTCATAATTTCCCAGTTTAGGCAATAAATCTTCAAACAACTGCATGACTGCTTCCTGTGCCCGGTCTTCATCATGCAGGTATTTCAGGCAAAGTCCGTACAGTAACGGGATATATCGGTTGTATAATTCACCGAAATATTCTGTATCGCCGGACTGCGTATAGTGTATCAGTAATTCCTCGTCCGATAGTTTCGATTATGTTTCTTTTGAAAAACAACATCTATTCCTCTTCTTCGTCGAAAACGACTTGATATTTTTCTTTCATTCTTTCAAAATCACCTGTTATCTGCTCCAATATTTCATGTGTATCCGTACTCTTTACCAAAGCAGGCATACCATAATAGATAGATGCTTTGTATGGCAACAGGATCATCTTTCCTTTGGGTAAAGAGCGTCCCATACCGGTCATGAATACAGGAATATATTTCACTTCAGGTCGTAGTGACAGGATACGGGCAATGCCGGATTTTATTTTTCCCATCTGCTCCGGCTTCCCTCTGGTTCCTTCCGGAAAAAGAATCAGTGAATACCCGGCATCGATGGCTTCAAGCATCTTACGGATCGGATCGTGCTCCGAATCTTTTTCCCCTTTTCTTCTGATAAGAAGCGTATTGATGAAAAAGTTGCTGATGGAAGCCTGAAAGCGGGTTTTCCCGAAATAGTCTTCTGCTGCCACGGGTTTGACTTTCCACAAAAGATCGCCGGGCAGGGAAGCCAACAGGCTTAGGGTGTCCAGGTGACTGTTATGGTTGGCAAGGATAATGAATTGCTTTTCTTTTTTAAGGAAGCGGCAATCGGTGAACTGAACCCCTACGATTAATTTCAGGAACCATTGGAAAACACCTTTATATATAATCTGCATGGCAGCAGCTTGCATGACTCTTTTTTCCATTCTCTCCGTTTAATATGCAATGTAATAAACTAAATGAAAAAATACAGGAGCAGTGTAGGACAGCGAATCTATCCGGTCGAATACTCCTCCATGACCGGGAATACTGTTCCCCATATCTTTAATTCCTTTATCTCTCTTGATAGCGGAGATGACCACGTCTCCCGAGAAGCCGGCAATCGCAAGGAGGGCGCTTACCAGAATAACGTTGGGAGCGGAGAGGGGAGTCAGGAAACCGAGGAAGTAACCAATGACAGTGGTACTGATGACACCGCCCAGGAAACCTTCCCATGTCTTGTTCGGACTTACTTTCGGAAGAATCTTATGCCGTCCGAGAAGTTTGCCCCAGATAAATTGCATGATATCATTGATTTCCGTAAGGAATACAAGGAACAACAGCAGACCCCGTCCTCCGGAACTGAATCCCGGTAGTTCGGGAAGCGACAGGAGATAAGCGAGGTGGCTGATACCGAATACCGAAAGCATCAAAATCCATTGCAACAGTGCCATCGACTTGGTGATTCCGTGTGTATCTCCTTTTAAAACGAGCCGTAAAGGCAATACGAGGAACATGACTACCGGAATGAAGATGATGAATGCTCCATACCAGGCAAGGTAAGCCAGATAATATTGAATGGGGATAGACAGTATGCCCCAAAACAGTGCTCCGCGATCTGCCTCTCTGAATCCCAATACAGAATAAAGTTCTCTGAAAGCAATGAAAGAGAGAAAGGCAAGGAAGAAATAAGAGATGTTATAGCTGATAAATACAGCACCGATAAACATACCCGCCATAATCCACCATGAGCGCGTGCGTGCGGCGAGTTCGCTGATATTTGTTTTCGGAGATATCTTTTTTACAAGGAAAAGAATAAGGCTTGCCGTAACAAGCAATCCGATGATAAGCGAGATGACAATAATCAGTTCATCGCTTAATGTAGGGAATATTTTATCCAGTAGATTTTTCATTTTATTTCAGTGTTTGTTGTGTGTGACATGAGGTACAGGCGATGTATCAGTGTCGCGATAAGACCGATGTTGATAATGATTAGAGCGATGAAGCATACCATCCGGTCGTATCCTGAATGGATGGTGCAGGTGGCGACTACAAAGGTCAGTGTCAGCAATGCCATGCGGTGTTGCTTGGCCATCGGACCATTGAAGAAATGCTGATGTGTTTTGTAGGCTCCTATCCAGCGGAAATAGGCTGTCATAACAGCAAGAAGGGCGCCCAGCATCCCAATTCGACTCCGAATCCACCTGCTACATACCCGACGGGAATGATGAATAATGCATCGGCAAAACGGTCGGGCATATCGTTATAAAGATCTCCGTTGGCACTTTTCTTTCCTCCTTCAATGGCAACCATCCCATCGAACAGGTTGCAGAGCAACCGCGACTGCATACAAACGATGAACAGAATATAGGCTACATATTTATTGAAGCGGGATAAATAACTGTGCCAATCAGCAGGAGGCAACCTACCATAGCGAAGAATACACTCATCATGGAAATTTGATTGGGAGTGACACCCCAACGAGTTAGTTTGCGGGCAATGTTATTAGCCCAGGCCGTGTTTCGCGAGGCTATTTCCCGCCTTCCGTCGACTTCGTTTTTCATATTTGTGATATGTTTATGATTCGCAAATATACACATCATCTGATGAGTGGCAAAGGAATAAGGGAGAATTTTGAAAGGACTCTTTTTTTCTGCCGGATAAAAAAAAGTTCAAGTCATTTATGGAATCAGTGTGAAATCTGCATCTCTATAGTAAAAGCGAACTATTAGTAACATTTTAAATAATGAAGTTATGAAAACAAATCAATTCAGAGCAATGATGCTCGTACTGCTGATGGCAGTTGTTTCTTTAGGTATGGTGAACGCGCAAGCTATTACCGTGTCGGGTACTGTGACGGATGCAAAGGATGGAACTCCGCTTGTTGGCTGTTCGGTACAGATAAAGGGTACTACGAAGGGTACGGTAACGAATATGAATGGCCGGTACACGATACAGGCTAAGAAAGGGGAAACGTTGTTGTTCCAGTATATCGGGTATAAGCAAGAGAGAAGGGTGGTAAAATCGGCCACGCTGGATGTGAAGATGAAAGCTGACGAACTGGTATTGGAAGAATGTGTGGTGGTAGGATACGGCCATGAGACAAGAGCTGCAAAAGTAATGTCTACTGCTTACAAGGCAGTATGTCCGACTCCGGGAATCATGTATGATGCTGTAAATGCGGAAGAATACGGAGAGTTTCAGGAGAACGGCTTCAAGAGTGTATCGGATGCTCCGCTTTCTACTTTCTCTATTGATGTAGATGCCGCTTCTTATAGTAATATGCGTCGTTTTATCAATAAAGGTGAACTGCCTCCGGTTGATGCCATCCGTACGGAAGAATTAGTGAACTACTTTTCTTATGATTATCCGAAGCCGACAGGAAGTGATCCTGTGAAAATTACGATGGAATCCGGAGCCTGTCCCTGGAACACAAACCATCGTCTTGTACGTATCGGCCTGAAAGCAAAAGAAATCCCGACGGATAATCTGCCTGCATCTAATCTGGTATTCCTGATTGATGTCTCCGGTTCTATGTGGGGAGCCAACCGGTTGGATTTGGTGAAGTCATCTCTCAAATTATTGGTAAATAACTTACGTGATAAAGATAAAGTAGCGATTGTGACTTATTCAGGTAGTGCCGGTGTGAAACTGGAAGCAACTCCGGGTAGCGACAAACAGAAGATTCGCGAAGCGATAGATGAATTAACGGCGGGTGGCTCTACGGCAGGTGGTGCAGGTATCTTGTTAGCGTATAAAATAGCCAAGAAGAATCTGATCTCTAACGGCAATAACCGTATCATACTTTGCTCCGATGGTGATTTTAATGTGGGCGTTTCTTCCGCTGAAGGATTGGAACAATTGATTGAAAAAGAGCGCAAGAGTGGAGTATTCCTTACCGTACTGGGTTATGGCATGGGTAATTATAAAGATAAGAAGATTCAGGTGTTGGCTGAAAAGGGAAATGGCAATCATGCTTATATAGATAACTTGCAGGAAGCCAACCGTGTTTTAGTAGGCGAATTCGGTGCTACATTGCATACGGTGGCGAAAGACGTCAAACTGCAAGTGGAATTTAATCCTTCCCAAGTGCAGGCCTATCGTCTGGTTGGTTACGAAAGTCGTCTGTTGAAAGATGAGGACTTTAATAATGATGCTAAAGATGCCGGAGATATGGGTGCGGGACATACAGTGACAGCCTTTTACGAAGTGATTCCTACGGGAGTAAAGAATGAATATGTAGGTAAAATAGACGACTTGAAATATCAGAAGAAAGAGAAAGTGTCCGTGAAGCCGACAGGCTCTAATGAACTCCTGACTGTGAAACTGCGTTATAAAGCTCCGGATAAAGATGTCAGCAAGAAAATGGAACTTCCTTTCGTAGATAATAAAGGAAATAATGTTTCTTCCGATTTCCGCTTTGCTTCTGCAGTGGCTATGTTCGGACAGTTACTTCGGGAGTCTGACTTTAAAGGAAATGCCAGTTACGACAAAGTGATTGATCTGGCTAAACAGGGACTGAATAACGATGATAAAGGATATAGAAGAGAATTCATTCGTTTGGTTGAGGCTGCTAAAGGATTGGAAAGAACAAATAAGAACTAGGAAAGCAAACAGGAGTCATTGGAAATGTACATCATATTATTATGCGTAATATTCACTGATATGAATAAACGTACAATTCCAGATAGATAATCCTAAAAAATAATAGTGACGGTATATGCTCGGGATAGTGACGCTATCACTGTTGTATACCGTCACTATCTTTGCCGGATACCGTCACTATAATTAATTTCGTCCGAAATTCGTCTGACCTAAAACGAAAAATAGCCATAAACTTATCGTTTACAGCTATTTAACTCTGCACGGGAGGAGAGGCTCGAACTCCCGACACCCGGTTTTGGAGACCGGTGCTCTACCAACTGAGCTACTCCCGTGTTTGCGGCTGCAAAGGTAGTAGAAACTTCTGAATCTCCAAACATTCGGGTAAATAAGTTTTGAATTATTTTAATTTTTCCCACTCATCGGGCTTGAAACCGACCAGAACGAAGCTGTCTGTCACTACCAATGGGCGTTTCACCAATTTACCGTTCGTTGCCAAGAGTGCTATCTGTTCTTCCTCACTCATAGCAGGCAGCTTCTCGCTTAGTTTCAGCTCTTTATATACTAATCCACTCGTGTTGAAGAATTTCTTCACCGGTAAACCGCTGCGTGGAATCCATGCTTTTAATTCTTCAACTGTAGGATTTTCTTCTACAATTAATCGGTTTGTAAACTCAATGTTATTTTCTGTTAACCATTTCTTGGCTTTCTGGCATGTGCTGCATGCCGGGTACTGCAAAAATAATGTTGCCATATTCATTTATAATTTAATTTTTACTATGTAATACTTAATACCTAATACTTAATACTTACCACTTAAACCTCACCTCAATATCTGCAAATCCTGAAACATAATCCGGTAAGCGGCTGCTTTCTTGTCCAACGCCAGTGGATATGCTCTTGATGATGAAGGCATCCGGTAAAGCCGCATGGCGCGTCCTTCAAAAACGAACTCGGAGTAATCGCCCACTTTGGGCTCTTCTATTTCGAATTGCTGTCGGAGAGTGTCCGTTGCTTTTTGCCCGGTAGTGACGATGGCTTTGCATTCGGGAAGTTGTCGCAGCAATGCTGCTACATCGGTAGCCTCCACTACTTCGAGAAACTTATCCGATGCGTTATCCTGCAACCGGCGGATGGATGAAGCGGTATCAAACAGGGCAATTCCCTTTTCGTTCAAAAAATCTATGATTTGCTCACGACAAAACGATTTTAGTGTTGAATTCAGAAAGTGATTCTTATCATTAAAGAATAAGATTCCATATATACGCCACATGTCATTGTTTAGGTTTGGATAATAAAAATCCATCGACCATCTTTTTTTCTTGTGGCGGGAAACTGCCCAGCATAAGCAATTTTGATTTCGCTGGGAGAAATGGTTCTAGCGGATGTGTTTCGATTTCCATGTTATCGTTCATTTTAATTTCGTACAAAAATAGTGATAATGTTTATTTCCCTCAAAATCAATGAGAAAAAATGCTAGATTTAAAATATTTAGTTATTTTTGCGGTGTGATGAACAAACAGTATCTTATTATATCATTGAAAAAAGAAATTTTAGTAAGTTGTTTCTTAATGAGCCTATTTTTCCTGGAGGGTGGGAATTGTTATGCTTCGGAGCAACAACTGTTAAGAGGGACGATAGAAACTCCTTCTGACAATTATACCGTGAGAGGGCGTGTTATGGATGTCTATGGTGAACCACTAATCGGTGCTACAATACGAGAGAAAGGGGGAGCCAATGGTACTGTGACCGATATTGATGGACGATTCTTTTTATCTGTTCCGGATAGTGCTGTCTTGCAGGTTTCTTTTGTAGGTTACAAAACTTTAGAAGTCAATGTGACAGGTCGGACTATGCTTGAAATACGCCTTCAGGAAGACGCGGTGATGCTTGATCATGTCATCGTAACAGCCTTGGGAATTGAAAAGGATGAAGCTACACTGGCTTATTCTGCGCAGAAAATCAAAGGTGAGGAACTAAATCGTATAAAAGAAATAAATATGATTACTGCCCTGGCGGGAAAAGCTGCCGGTGTACAAATCAATAAAAACTCTTCCGGTATGGGAGGGTCTGCCAAAGTCAGTCTCCGGGGAATCCGTTCGGTGTCCGGTGATAATCAACCGCTGTATGTGATAGACGGAGTGCCGATGTCGAATACCTCTTCCGAGCAGGCTTATTCGGCAATTGGAGGTACGGCGAATGCCGGCAACCGTGATGGAGGAGATGGGATTTCTAACCTGAACCCGGAAGATGTGGAAAGCATCAGTATCTTGAAAGGTGCTCCAGCAGCAGCTTTATATGGTAGCATGGCTGCTAACGGGGTCATTCTTATCACTACTAAAAAAGGAAATTCTGTCGGGCAAAGGAATATTAATTTCTCTACGGGACTAACTTTCGAGAAAGCATTCAGCCTGCCTAAAATGCAGGATCGTTACGGTGTCAGTGATGTGGTAGACAGCTGGGGTGAGAAAGATAATCTGACGGCTCATGATAACCTGAATGATTTTTTCCGTACCGGATTGACCTCAATGACTTCTGTGTCCGTCAGCTATGGAAATGAAACTCTACAAACTTATTTCTCCTATGCCAACACCACCGGAAAGGGGATTATGGATAAAAACAAGCTGAAGAAACATAATATAAACCTACGCGAAACAGCTACCATGTTCAACAAACGTCTGAAACTGGATGGTAATGTGAATGTAATGAAACAGACTGTTGAGAATAAGCCGGTATCGGGAGGCTTTTATATGAATCCGTTGGTAGGGCTTTATCGTTTTCCTCGTGGTGAGAATCTGTCTTATTATAAAGACCATTTTGAAACCTATGACGAAGAACGGAATTTGAATGTGCAAAACTGGCATACATTTACCGAAGACTTCGAACAGAATCCATATTGGATAGTGAACCGTATACAAAGTAAAGAAACGCGTACGCGCATTATCCTTTCCCTTTCGGCAAACTTTAAAATAAATGATTGGTTGACTATTCAAGCTCGTGGCAACATGGATTATTGGGCTGATAAGTTGCGTCAGAAATTCTATGCATCTACCGCTACTGCCCTGTGTGGAGCGAACGGTCGATATATTGAAATGGATTATCAGGAAACGCAGATGTATGGTGATGTCATGGCGATGTTTAAGAAAACCTGGGGAGATTTTACACTGGATGCGGCTATTGGCGGTAGTATAAATGACCGAATCAGAAACTCGACCCGTTATGATTCCAAGAATGCTTCTTTGAAGTTTGCTAATGTTTTTAATATTGCCAATATCATCATGAACAGTTCTGCCAGTATTGACCAGAAAATAGATGAGCATCGTCAGCTTCAATCTATTTTCGGTACAGCACAGATTGGCTACAAGGAAAAATTATTTCTTGATTTGACAGCTCGTAATGACTGGGCATCAACCTTGGCTTATACTGAACATGAGAAAGCGGGATTTGCTTATCCTTCCGTTGGTCTTTCCATATTGCTTGATAAATGGGTGAAGCTGCCCGAATGGATTTCTTTTGCGAAACTGCGTGGTGCCTATAGTAAAGTGGGGAACGATATTCCTGTATTTGTCACTAATTCCACTTCTCATATCGGTGCCGGTGGCGAGATACAGGCAAATGATGCAGCTCCTTTCAAAGATATGGAGCCGGAAATGACTCATGCCATGGAATTCGGAACGGAATGGAGATTCTTCCAACATCGGTTAGGAATCAATCTGACCTATTATCGTACCAACACTTATAATCAGTTCTTCAAACTTCCTGCTCTTGCAGGTGATAAGTATGCTTACCGGTATGTGAATGCCGGAAATATCCAAAACCAAGGATGGGAAGTGACACTGAACGGAACTCCAATACTAACTTCTGATTTCACCTGGAAAACTTCCATCAATTTTTCTGCTAACAAGAATAAGATCGTGAAGCTGCACGACGAATTGAAAGAATTAGTCTACGGGCCTACGAGCTTTTCTTCCAGTTATGCAATGAAACTGGTGAAAGGTGGTTCTATCGGTGATATCTACGGTAAAGCCTTTGTACGTGATGCCGCAGGAAACATTGTTTATGAAACAGAAGGAGATTACAAAGGACTTCCATTGGTGGAAGGTGACGGAAATACGGTGAAAGTAGGAAATGCCAACCCTGTCTTTATGATGGGATGGGATCACACATTCTCTTACAAAGGATTCAGCCTTTATTTCCTGCTTGACTGGCGTTACGGAGGAAAAGTCCTTTCGCAGACACAAGCGGAAATGGATCTCTATGGCGTATCGGAAATTACAGCTGATGCACGCGACAGAGGATATGTGATGCTTGAAGGTCAGCAGATCGATAATGTGAAAGGATTCTATAAAATGTAGTGGGTGGCGTGCCGGAGTGACAGAGTATTATATGTATGATGCCACTAATTTACGGTTGCGCGAAGTATCGTTGAGCTACAATTTCTCAAAGAAGTGGATACAGAAAACGAAGGTTCTGAAAGATGTGCAGCTTTCGTTTGTGGCCCGCAATCTATGTTTCTTATATAAGAAAGCTCCTTTTGATCCGGATTTGGTACTTTCCACCGGGAATGATAACCAAGGGATTGAAGTATTCGGAATGCCTACAACCCGTAGTTTGGGCTTTACTCTGAAATGTGAATTTTAAAGGTAGGAGAGAGAAATGAAGAGAAAATATGTATATCTATACTTGCTGGGCTTACTGCTCTTTTCTGTAGCATGTACCGGTAATTTCCGTGATTACAATACCGACTTGTCCGGAATCACGATGATGACCTGATTATTGACGACAATGGTTATGGAATCCGTTTGGGCATTATTCAGCAGGTATTTATTTTAATTATGATTTCGGAAAAGGGAAGAACTGGCCTTTCCAGCTGATACAGAATCTGAACGCAGATATGTTTGGTGGATATATGCATGACGGCAAACCCTTGAACGGAGGTTCGCATAATTCCGACTATAATATGCAGGATGGTTGGAACAGCGCCATGTGGACGCATATGTATTCTTATATTTTCCCGCAGATATACCAATCGGAGAATGCTACCCGGAATACACATCCTGCTTTGTTCGGGATCACGAAAATATTAAAGGTAGAAGCCATGCATCGTGTGACGGATTATTATGGTCCCATCATTTATAAGAATTTTGCGAATGCGGAAAAGCACTACCGTCCTGATAAACAAAAAGATGTTTATTATGAGTTTTTCAATGAACTCGATTCTGCCGTGGTTGCCCTCACCGGTTATATAGAGGAGAAACCGGAATTCAATGGATTTGCACGTTTTGATATTTTGTTGGATGGTAAATACCTTCCTGGGTAAAGTTTGCCAATTCGTTGCGTTTGCGTCTAGCTATGCGTATTGCCTCTGTTGCCCCCGATAAGGCACGTGCTGAAATACAGAAAATAAAAGAAAACGATTACGGCTTCTTTGAAGCGGAAACAGGCGGAGCTGTTGTTTCTACCAAATCCGGATATACCAATCCATTGGGAGAACTTAACCGTGTGTGGAATGAAACTTACATGAGTGCGAATATGGAATCAATCTTGGTGGGATATAATGATCCCCGTCTTGGAATTTATTTCGAACACTGTACGGATGAAACCCTGAAAGGACAATATCGTGGAATTCGTCAGGGGACATGTTTTGCTCATAGTCATTATTCCGGATTGTCGAAGCTGTTTGTCAAGCAAAGTACCGATGCGCCTCTGATGACTGCTTCGGAAGTTTGGTTTCTGCGTGCTGAAGCTGCATTGCGCGGGTGGACGGATGAAGATGAAGAAACCTGTTATCAGAACGGTGTAACTACTTCTTTCCATCAATGGGGAATCTATGGCGTAGAAGATTATCTGCAAAGCGAACGGAAAGCCTCTGACTTTATAGACACGTATGATGAAGAAAATAATATAGAGGCCCGTTGTAAAGTCTCTCCCAAATGGAATCGCCTGGATGATAAGGAAACGAAACTGGAGAAGATTATTACGCAGAAGTGGATTGCTATGTTCCGGAAGGTTGCGAAGCTTGGGCAGAACAAAGACGAACAGGGTATCCCCGTTTATTTCCCGTGCGATTCAACCATAGCAGAAACGGTTGCATCGACACGGAGATTATGGTGCGTCGTCTAAACTTCCCCGGTACCTTGCAGACGGAAGACCCGGAACAATATTCCGCGCTTGTGGAAGCTTTAGGAGGAAACGATCATGGAGGTACAAGGCTTTGGTGGGACACGGGAAATAATAACCTGGAATAAAAAAAGATAAAAGTAGTGTGTTTATATGTGTAGCTTTAACTATTTTTGCATCTTCATTTAAACACATTTACTTATGAAACAGATTATCTCTGCTCTTTTCCTTTGTATGTTGCTCTCTGCCGTACCGGGATTGCAGGCGCAAAACATCCAGTTACATTATGATTTTGGACGTTCTTTGTATGATAAAGATTTGCAAGGTCGTCCGCTGTTAACTTCCACAGTAGAGAAGTTTCATCCTGATACTTGGGGAAGTACTTATTTCTTTGTCGATATGGATTATACCTCCGAAGGTGTCGCTGCTGCTTATTGGGAAATAGCCCGTGAAGTGAAATTCTGGAAAGGTCCTTTCTCTGCGCATCTTGAATATAACGGTGGATTATCCAAAGGTATGTCTTATAAAAATGCTTATCTGGCAGGAGCCACGTATACCTTTAATAATGCTTCTTTTTCCAAAGGCTTCACACTGACCGCCATGTATAAGTATATTCAGAAACACTCATCACCCAACAACTTCCAGTTGACAGGTACATGGTACGTAAACTTCTGCCGTAACCTGCTCACTTTCTCCGGCTTTGCCGACTGGTGGCGTGAAGAAACGAACTACGGAAAGACTATCTTCCTCTCCGAACCACAATTTTGGGTAAACCTGAATCAAATCAAGGGAGTAAATAAAAACTTCAATCTAAGCGTTGGCTCCGAAGTCGAATTGAGCAATAACTTCGGTGGTCGCGATGGCTTTTATGTGATCCCGACGCTTGCTCTGAAATGGACGCTGAACTAAAAAAATCGAACCAAAAATCGAACCAAAAAACGGATTAAAAAGCGAGTTAAAAGAAATAGAGTAAAAAGAAGTCAGGCTAAAAGAATCCGAACTTCAGAGGAATCTCCGTTTATCCCTTTGTGGAACTTACAAAATATATAGAACAACCTATTAAATGAAAACTGATTTAATCTACGGCGTAGAAGACCGTCCCCCTTTTAAAGACGCCCTGTTTGCGGCTTTACAACATCTCTTGGCTATTTTCGTGGCAATTATCACACCGCCGCTTATCATAGCGAGTGCCTTGAAACTGGATGTAGAAAAGACAAGCTTTCTAGTTTCCATGTCCCTTTTTGCTTCGGGAGTATCTACCTTTATACAATGCCGTCGTTTCGGTCCGATAGGAGCAAAGCTGCTCTGCATCCAGGGAACCAGTTTTTCTTTTATCGGTCCTATCATCGCCACAGGAATGGTAGGCGGATTGCCGTTGATTTTCGGTTCCTGTATGGCTGCCGCACCTATCGAAATGATTGTCAGCCGCACATTCAAATATTTGCGTAATATCATCACTCCGCTGGTTTCCGGTATTGTCGTACTGCTTATCGGATTGAGCCTGATAAAAGTAGGTATCGTATCTTGCGGAGGTGGATATGCAGCTATGGATAACGGTACGTTTGCTACCTGGAAAAACCTGTCTATTGCAGCACTGGTACTTCTTAGCGTCTTATTTTTCAACCGTTGTGGGAACAAATACCTGCGCATGAGTTCCATTGTACTCGGACTTTGTCTGGGTTATGGTTTGGCATTTGTTTTGGGAAAAGTGGATATGAGTGCATTGAATGTAGAAATGCTGATGAGCTTTAATATTCCCCAACCTTTTAAATATGGTGTTGATTTCAATGTGTCTTCTTTCATAGCCATTGGTCTGGTCTACCTGATAACTGCCATCGAAGCAACAGGTGACGTGACTGCCAACTCTATGATTTCCGGACTTCCCATTGAAGGAGATTCCTATTTGAAACGAGTTTCCGGTGGAGTAATGGCAGATGGATTCAATTCCTTCCTCGCTGGTATATTCAACTCTTTCCCCAACTCCATCTTTGCACAGAATAACGGTATTATCCAACTGACCGGAGTAGCCAGCCGCTATGTCGGTTATTATATCGCAGCAATGCTCGTTCTTTTGGGATTATTTCCCATTGTAGGTGCCGTATTCTCCTTAATGCCCGATCCTGTATTGGGTGGTGCAACCTTACTAATGTTCGGTACAGTAGCAGCGGCAGGAATCCGTATTATCTCCTCACAAGAAATAGGCCGTAAAGAAACTCTGGTATTAGCAGTCAGCCTTTCCTTAGGCCTAGGAGTAGAATTAATGCCGGACGTATTACAACAAGCCCCGGAAGCAATTCGAAGTATCTTCTCTTCAGGGATCACCACCGGAGGCCTAACTGCAATTATTGCAAATATAGTAATACGTGTAAAAGAATGATGAATAAGTATTAAGTATTAACCGACAAGTATCAATCAACAAGTTTAAGTATTAATCGACAAGTATCAAATAGCAGGTATTATCCAGCAGCTTCGGTAATACTTATTACTTAATACTTAGTACTTATTACTTATTTCTAAATTACTCATTTTATCAGTAGTGCGGAAGGGGAAATCAGGATACTCGTAAAGACTGAAGCGAGGTTCGGTTTCTCCTTTCGTATAATTCCAGATAGAAGCATAATCTTCCGGATCTTCTCCCATCTTGGCTAATTGGCGCAGATAAGCGGCCAGTGATTTATTTTCTACAATATAAATCTGTCCCATCTGGTCGATAATCGGGCTATGATGACGAGTGCCGTCATGTTCGAAGCGTAGAATCCGTTTTCCTTCTTCCGTCAGTCCCACCAATTGGAAGGTCATACTCTTACCGATAGCCGGCAAATTCAATACACTGCGATCCGTAGCAAGGAAAGGCAAATGATGTTTTCTCATGAAATGTCTTAATTGCTTGGCAACATCTTCTTTCGTCTCCTCTTCCGTTCCGACTTTCGTCTCTAATATTTTGTATAATTCCTCCGCCTGTTCCAGTGTCATCCGACCATAAATCTTTTCCTCCTGTTGTTCCTGCATCGAACGGCTGTTGGGAGCAAATACTGCATAATTCTCATTGAATCCCTTCACCGAGAAAGTATAATAACATACCACGCCCAATGAATTGAGCACCTGGCGAAGCCGTGTCGTATGTCCCCGACGCGAAGCAGCCACTGTATATACCAACTGATTCGTGATAATCCATCCGGCAGAAAGAATCTTCCGAATCGCCTCTTTAGCTTCAGGCGTGACCTCCAGCGGTGTTTGAAAATGAGTCTGGATAATAAACTGTTTCACCCCGATAGCCGAAGCCTTTTCTTTGAATTCCCGCAGAATATCCACCAATCCGTCATTGATACGCATCGGCAAATAAGCCAACAACCGTGACCCCAGCCGTACCCGTTGCAATTCCGCATATTTCTCTCCTTCCGGTCGTTCGAGATTTGCCTTCTGCTTGCGTACCGCCATCCGATACACCGCATCCAAAATATTCTGAAGCGTCTTATTCTGACTCATCAGCGCATCGCCCCCTGTAATCAGAATATCCCGCAGCTGTGTATCCTCTTCAAAATAAGTCATCAACCGGCGCAACTTACGATCCCATGACTCCTTCGGGCGTAAAGACTCAAACTCGAAATTCAACCGTTCGCTTTGGAAATCATACATCCGCTGGCAAGAAGCACAAAGTCCCCCGCAGGCCCTTCCCATCGTGTCAGGAATGAGAATAGCCACCTCCGGATACCGGCGATGAATATTATGTCCGTCCGGCAGAAGCATCCCGCAGCATTAGGTTTACCAACCTCCACAATATCCTCCTTTTCCCACGCACGAATATTTCCATACGTCTCCACCAATCGTGGCGAATACAGAATATAACTCCGGATAGCCTCATCATTATACCCATATCCTGTAATATTGAGTAACGATAAATAATAAGGAGTCGCAAAAAACGGCATCCCCTTCTTCCGTGCCCGATAAAGCAAATACATCGTCTCCGAAGAAAGAGAATTCCCCAGGAACCGATTCAGTTCTCCCGGACTCTTCACAGCCATCGCCAAGTGAAAGCGGAAATCATTCCACCACTCACTTACCAACCTGTATTTCTCCTCATAACTCATTCCCTCCTCAAAGTGGAAACGAACCGAAGGCTTCGACTTCCTGTTCTCAATCTTCTGAATCAGCAAGTGCAACATCCGCTCCTTATTCTCATCCCGTATCTCCCGTACCTCTTCATCCAGTCCGGTTTCCCACCGGTCATTCCGACTTTTGATACGCTGCGGTGACGGCAAAGGCATAACTTCTCCCTTCAACCGTTTAAACATCTGAAAAATTTCAATAAACAAATCCGTCGGCATCTCCATATTCTCCAACGTCCCCGTCAGAAACTCATAAAGCAGCCGAATAGTCTGTACTGACATATCCTGTCCCGTAGACAGTTCATGAACATTTTGCCCATCATAATCAAGTAAGAGTCGAATTTGCTCCCTCGCCTCCTCCGCAGCTTCGTTTTCTATCCTGCAAGTCTCCAACAACCGCAGTATTCCAGCCTTGAAATCCTCAACAGTAGAGCTCTTATCCGCTATCTCCACTATCTCCGGAATCTCCTGACCATAGATTTGTTTCAACTGTGAAAAAGTAAGTGTAAGCATTTTCTTTTGTTTCATAAGCAATCTATCAATTTTTAAATTATATAATAAGCATTTTAAGTTTGAACGACCTCCCTTCTCCCCGAACTATATGTCTCAAATCCCGAACAGCATCTCATCCCCTAAGTATTCTCCATCCATAACCTACCAACATAATCATCAAAGCGCAACATAATACACAATCACACCGCATAGCACTCTACACTGCATAGCATTCCACGCCGCATGGCCTCCCGGCCTCGTCTGCACGGCGTCAAGCGGAGGTTTCATTCCCGGCGTTAAGAAGGGCAGACTGTTTGAGCGAAGCGAGTTTCTGCCCTTTAGCGGGGATGAGACCGGAGTAGCCGGGCAGACGCAGCTTGATTTTTTCTTTTTG